>Ga0210399_10000127_pt1 | contig 58282 bp, 57 predicted proteins | sample IncBWC14MmetaG_FD_150865 | JGI IMG/M metagenome (GOLD analysis project Ga0210399, IMG submission 150865) | Forest soil microbial communities from Barre Woods Harvard Forest LTER site, Petersham, Massachusetts, United States - Inc-BW-C-14-M | ecosystem: Environmental > Terrestrial > Soil >...
GGCACGTCGGTTCTTGAGGGGCACATGCAGCGGCGCCAGTTCGTCACGCTTTTCGGCACTGCCGCGGCGGCCTTGCCCCTGGCGGTGCGGGCGGAAGCGCCCGGGCGCCGCTCGGCGCAGGCAACCCCTGTAGGGCCGGTCATGAATACGCTTGCCAGCTACATGGCGGCGGCACGAACACGCGCGCTGCCCGAAGAGGTCGTCGAGCCGGCGAAATACCACCTGATCGATACGCTGGCCGCGATGATTTCCGGCTCCGAACTGCCGCCGGGTCAGGCGGCTCAGCGCTACATCCGCGAACACGCCGGCAAGGGAGGAACGACGGTCGTGGCCTCGGCGCTGACCGCGGCACCGCTCGACGCCGCGCTGGCCAACGGCGTCATGGCGCATGCCGATGAGACCGACGACTCGCACAATGAATCGCGCTCCCATCCGGGCTGCGCGGTCGTGCCGGCCGCGCTTGCGCTCGGCGAGGAATTCGTCATCGACGGGGTGGCACTGCTTCGTGCCGTCACGCTCGGCTACGACATCGGCACGCGCCTGGTCATGGCCATGGGAGGTGCGGCCTTCAGTTACGACAGCAGTCTTGCGACCCACAGCATCGCCGGCACGTTCGGTGCCACGGCTGCGGCGGCTTGCGCCGCCTCGCTCGATGCGCGCCAGATGCGCTGGGCGCTCGATTATGCCGCGCAGCAATCCTCCGGCATCATCGCCTGGCGGCGCGACACCGACCACATCGAAAAGGCGTTCGTGTTTGCCGGCATGCCCGCCCGCAACGGGGTTACCGCGGCGCTCGTCGTCAAATCAGGATGGAACGGCGTCGACGACATTTTCTCCGGTCCCGACAACTTCTTCGCCGCCTATGCGCCGAAGGCGCAGCCCGATCGGCTTGTCGAAAAACTCGGCGAGCGCTATGAAATCACCCAAACCGACATCAAGAAGTGGACGGTCGGTTCGCCGATCCAGGGGCCGCTCGATGCGATCGAGGCGATCCGCAAGAAAACGCCTTTCGAAGCCGATTCTGTCAAGCGCGTGACGGTTCGCCTTGCGCCGTCGGTTGCGGCGGTGGTCGACAACCGCGAGATTCCCGACATCTGCCTGCAGCACATGGTGGCCGTGATGCTGCTCGACAAGACGGTGTCGTTTCATGCCGCGCACGACAAGTCGCGCATGCAGGACGCTTCCGTCTTGCGCCAGCGTAGCAAGGTCAATCTGGTGCGCGACGAGGAACTGGCAAAGTTCTTGCCTTCACGCGAAACCGTGGTCGAGGTCGAATTGAATGACGGAGCCAAATCGTCGGAGCGTGTCTCAGCCGTGCGCGGGACGCCGCGCAACCCGATGACGAAAGAGGAAGTCGTCGAAAAAGCGAGCGATCTGATCACGCCGGTGCTCGGGCGCGATGCTTCGAGCCGCTTGATCGAAACCGTGTTCGGAATCGAAACCGTGACCGATATTCGCAACCTTCGCCGGTTGCTTCAGCACGGGTGACTTTGGGTGGTGACTGGCATCGCCACGTTCTGCGTGTACCCGCAAGCATTAGCTACTTGCGTGGTTTTGTCCTGAAGCGGGACCACAAATGACCGGCCAGCGATAGGACCAGGGCGCCCACAATAATCGGGAGCCAAATCGACGTGGTTATGATGAAGAAGGAAAAGACGACCACACGTCCAAAGACCGATTCGCTTACCGGGTACTTAAGACCTGCGAAATATGCGTAGATAACAAAGATGACGGCTAGCACCATCCACGCGGCGACAAGCACCAGCAATAGGTCAATAAGTTGGCTGGCATAATGGTGCATGAGCGCGCCTCCTGACAGCGTCAGCGCGAATTGCTGTCACCGGTTGTGACCGGTGTGTGGCGGTGATCGTCGAGGAGAATTGATCTCGCTGACGTTCGCGGGCATTTGTGCGTTCGGCGCCAAGGTTCCGGCCCGCGGCCAAACTCATGAGCTGGGCCTCTCAACGCGCGCTCGTCGAGATAGCCCTGGCAAGGGCTCGTCCAATGCAATCATAGCCATCGGCGGTGTTGTGCAATCCGTCAAACGATACAAGCTCGCTTTGCGCAACCCCGGCATGGATGGAGTTTCGCATCAGCGCAAAACGAGAGAACAGCCCGACCCGTTCCTGCTTTGCGACATCGGCGATGATGCCCTCCATTGTCGAGTAGCTAGCTGAAGCGAGCACCTGTGGCGCATATTGCAGGTCCATCAGCACGACGTCGGCGGACACCGCCTTGAGGGCCCTTACTCCCTCAAGAACGCTTCTTTGGAGCCCTTGGTCCGGCCGACCACCCCAGGCGACGTCATTGGTCCCCAATTGCCAGATAACGAGATCAGGCGTGTGCGCGAAAACGTCGCGCTCGAAGCGTGCGATGTTGTTCGGAATTGTATCGCCAACTCGACCGCTGTTGATGACATTGATCGTCGCGTTCGATCTGAGTCTCGAGAGCTCTCGACGCATCACCTCCGGATATGTGGCCGCGGACCTGAGCACCCAGAGTCCCACTGTCGACGATGATCCGATCGCCACGATCTTTAGCGGCCCACCAGATTTCAGACGCGCCGCCGTGCGGGGCAATTGTGCACCCAGCGAGACGTCCAAATTTGCCGCAAGGCATCTCTCTGCAGATGGGGTCTCGTCCTGTGCTCGAGAGGGCGCACTGCCAGACAATCCGATAAGCATGGCCGCCCCGATCGATGCTATTGTGCGAGCGGTTCGGGTACGGAGGGCAAAATCGGTCGGCACATGTTCCCCCAATGACTGGTCGATTCTCTCTTGACAACCCTTGGCCTCAGACGTTTCGCTACGTCCTTGAATGACAGGTCGATTGACGCGTGGGCGATGAGTGACATGATGAATCCGCGGATAATCGCGGGTAAGACCATGCCCAGAACGCCGGTGGCGAAGCGGCTGGTATTCCATATTGGCGGCTATGATCCAATCACGTCGCATGCCGGCGCGCAACGACGCTTTGTGCGCGAAATTGCCAGGTTCCAACGTACCTGGTCCGTGAAAGCGATCGTTGATGGTCTACGTGATACCCCCGATCAGATACAATGGAATGTGACGACAACCGGCCCCGATTGGCTAGTCGAAACCGATTACCGTCTTGTCCAGTGGCACGACGTAATTGAGGCCTTCGGACGTCGAAGCATTGGCTCACGCATTTCAGTCGGCATTCTTGCTTTTTTGGATTTCGTTTTGGCCGGCACTCTTTGGCGTTACTTGCTGACCAACTGGCGCTATGCAGTTTTCTTTCTCTATCCATTCGTCATGTTCGGCCTGCTCATTGCGGTCGCCTTCTTGATTGGCGTGTTTGCATTCAAAATCACCGGATCAATTCCCATTGCCATCGGTGGCGGTCTCTTCGGGTTCGCAGCTGCTTTGGCGGGTCCGTGGCGCTGGCTGAACCTGGGCGGCTTGTTCGACGATTGGATTTTTTCTCGCGAATATATCCGAAGCGGCAATTCGGACATCGAGCAAAGGCTCGACAGGGTGGCCGCCGAGCTCGTGGCCGCGGCGAGCAACTCTGCCGCAGACGAAATTCTGGTCATAGGGCACAGTCTTGGCGCCGTACTTGCGGTTGATCTACTTGATCGCGCCCTGAAGCTGGACCCTGCGCTCGGTCGGAACAAAATTCCCGTCACATTCTTGAGCGTTGGATCATCCATACTCAAGATCGGCCTGCACCCGAAGGCAATACGCTTTCGCGCGGCGATGGAGCACGTCGCCAAGTCGCGCGCGATCTTCTGGGGCGACTATCAAGCCCTCGTCGACCCGTTGAACTTTTACAAATGCCGGCCAATGGCTGAAATGGGCTTGTCGACAGAAAACGAAGCGACCGTCAGGGTCGTGAGACTTAGTCGAATGCTTGACCACAACGTGTATAGACGCATCCGCCTCCATTTCTTCCGCTTGCACTGCCAGTTCGTCAGCGGAAATGATCGGCGAACATCGTACGATTACTTCATGCTCGTATGCGGACCTGTTTCAGCCAAATCCCAGACGCTCGCGCCGTATGGCGCCGTCTCGATGATCGGGGACGACGGAGAACTTATTACGAGCGCGCCGACGTCGCCAAGCGAGCTGCTGGGGAGTCCGGGCGCGGCAGCCTGATCCAATGACGCCGATCATTTCAAAAGTCATTTTCGTTGCCTTGGTGATCGGCTGGTACCTCATACGTTATAAGTATGCGCGGCGTTCTCGCCGCGAAAAGATTGTATGGAGTGCCCGCGGCTCCGTGGAAACTGCGCTACTGCTCATATCTCTTGCCGGACTTGGACTTGTGCCGCTCGTCTACGTAGCGACAGCGATCCCTCGTTTCGCAGCTTACGGCTTTCATCCATTGTTCGCTTGGCTGGGGCTTTTCTTTGCGATTGCGGCTTTGGGTATGTTTCACCTGACGCACCGTGCCCTCGGACGGAACTGGTCGATCAGTCTCGATGTACGGGAGAATCATGAGCTGGTGACGGAAGGGATTTACCGGAGAGTTCGACACCCGATGTATTCGGCATTTTGGCTGTGGGCTATCGCCCAGGCATTGCTGCTGCCTAATTGGATAGCCGGCTTCGCGGGCCTAGTCGGTTTCGGGATTTTGTTCTTTGGCCGAGTCGCAAAGGAAGAGCGCATGATGCTGGAGACCTTTGGCGACAGCTATCGCGCCTATATGGCGCGGACCGGTCGGGTCTTCCCGTCGATGTTCCTGAAGTAGGTCCCGACAGATCTTGGGTCTGCCACGAAAGCGACCCAAACGCTTCAAATTTCGTGCCATTTTCGCAACATCTGGCAAAAAACGGCTGTCCGGACTGTGAACTCCGCGGCCTATTCGTTGCCGTCGTGGCGGGTGTCAGGTTATTGCTATCCGTGTTGGGTCCTTCCTTGATTCACATTGGAGCTTTCGATGTTGAAATTCGTGATCTTGAGCGTTGCTACTTTAGCCTTCGTGGGAACAGCGGTCGCTGCCGACCTACCACGACCTCAGCCTCAGCCGGTCGCCCAGCCCGTAGGCAAATATCCCCTGGGCAAATATCCCGTCGGCAAGAGCCCGATTGGCAAATACCCGGTCGCGGCACCAGCACCGGTAGTGACCAAAGGTTGATCTGAATATCTATTCGTTCGTCGGCAGCGTTCGTTTGGGGTAGACGGACCTGCGGTGGCATCGGGTCTTGGATCCATGAGGATTCTTGGATCCATGAGGATTCTTGGATCCATGAGGATTCGAAGATGCTAGGAGTGATCGGGAAATATCCGGGCCTGCGGCTTCTTGCAGGGGTCGCGATGCTCGCAGCCTCTGTGGGCTTTGGGGCCGGGAGCAGTTGTGCACAACAACTCGCCGCGCGCTCTGACCCTCAGCAAGCGGACACTCTCCCTAAGTCGGCGGCAAAACATGCAGAGAGCATGGCTGCCGTCAGGCCGAGTGCCCCGCCAGATGTAAAGCCAGTTCGAAGAACGGCGGCCAAAGGTCCCTATTACGTTGATTTTCGTGCCCGGACGGCGGCGACCTACGGTCATGCATTCGTCTGGTACGGAAAAACGAACGAAAAGAAGGTCGAAGTCGCGGGTCTGGCGCCGGCCGGTGACGAGGTGCCGTACATCTTGGGACACCTCATATTTGTTCCCTCTGAGACAGGGGCGACCTATGGTGATCTTGACGACCAATATTTGACGGCCAGCTATCGTGTTTATTTGAACGAGGCTGACGCCAAGAAGGTCTTCGCTTATATCAAGCATCTCCAGGAGACCTCGCCGCTATGGAATGCGGCCACGGCCAACTGCACTCTTTTTCTTGGCCGCATAGCGAGTTTTATGGGCCTGAACGCTCCGTTTCATCTGTTATTGCCTGAGGAATACGTCAACCAGCTGAGAGAGCTGAACGGCGGACGAAAAACGGTGCAGCTTGAACCCGATCGAGGCTAGACTCCTCAGTATTTAGCTCATCGAGCTTTCCTGACCAGCCGTGAACGGGCGCGCGCTCTTCCACGAATTCAAATGATCGGCGTCGTTCGAGGAAGCGCGGCGCAAGGCGACGGGCATTCGCGCGCTGCATCAGCTCGTGGTTGGCTAGGCGTTATTCACAGCCAAGCTGATCTGATATTGCCCCTCCAAAGTGGCGCCCTTTGGGCTGTGCGGAAATGAAGAACTGCCTCACCTTGGGAGCGATGGATCAGACCCTTGTTTTGAGCTAAGCCGTCCGAGCCGCCGGGAACGGCGCGGGCGGCTCAATCGCAGTATATCAAGTGCCTGCGAGGCTATTTGCGCCGGTTTCGGGGGACGCGAATGCGGGTCTATATCATTGTCGCCGGCCTAGCCGTTTCGGTCATTGGAAAGTCCGGCGCCACGGTTGTCGATAAAGGAATCGACCTGCAGAAATCTTGCGAGCTACTTGTCCAGGATTCGTTTCGCGATCAGGGCGAAGCTCGCTCCGCCGGCTCATGTGAGGGAATGATCGAGACTACGATGCTCTTCTCGCCAAATTTGCCCGCTGACGTGCGTGCATGCCCCCCCGCGCAAGGCAGCGTTCTGCAAAGTGCCAAGGTCCTTCTGCGATACCTGAAGAACAATCCCGATCGAATGAAAGAGCCGGGGGTCACGGTCGCGATCGAAGCATTCAGAGATGCTTGGCCTTGCCATGGGGACGATACCGAGTCGGCTGGGACTAGGCCAAAAAAGCGCGCGCCGCAAAAATCAAAACAATAAAGCACCGCGGTGCATGAGTATGCTTCGGGCTTAAGGCCGACATGCCGGAGGGCCATTACAACGTCCGCTTTCGCGCAAAAAAGACAAAGGCCGGTACGACCGCCTTTGCACCAGCGAATCTACGAATAGATGTCGTAGATCAGCCTCGTTTGCGGGCGACGAGATCGATCAACGCCGACATGCCTTTGTGAGCAGTGCCTTCCTCGATCACGGCGTCGTACTGGTTCAGCTCCAGAATCTCGAGGTCTGAAAAAGCTTCGCGCAGCATCTCCTCGGTATAGAGATTTTCGATGATCGGTGGGCCGCCGGTTCGATAGTCGAGCTGCTTGGGACGGTAGCCTTCAAGCAAAAGAAGTCCGCCGGGCTTCAAGGCGCGCTTGATGCCGTCAAACAGCGCGGCCCGAAGCGAGCGGCCCGCGAATTGAAAGAAAATCGCGGCGATCACGTCGAAGCGGCTTTCCGGGAATTGCCAGGTCGAGAGATCGGCGAGTTCGAGCCTGATTTGAACGCCGCGCGACCGCGCCAGCCGCCGCGCCTTTTCCTGGGCCACGGCGGAAGAGTCGACCGACAAGACTTCGAGGCCCTGTTCGGCAAGCCACACGCCGTTTCGCGCTTCCCCGTCGGCCAGTGCCAGGGCCGACTGGCCGCGCTTGAGCCGTGATGCCTGCGAAGCGAGGAAGCGGTTCGGTCGCTCTCCGAACAGATAATCCTCGATAGCATATCTCTCGTCCCACGCCGGAGGTTGGTTCGTGCTCATGTCGACACGGCTCCTCTCTATTCTCTTCTGCACGCCAGCGAATCTATCAGACCCGCCATTGCGGCCCAAGGCGCCCGCGTTTTCGCCAAAACCCGACGGATTTTGTTTTCCGCGTGCCTCCATGTCGGGTATCGTGCAAAGCCCCGGCGGCGGCATTTCCAGCCGCGCCGGATTGATCTGGATCAACGTCGCTCGCGGCGGGCAGATGGCACAAAACGGACATAACTGAAGGAGTTGAATGCAAATGCAACAAGCCGGGAGGGGCCGATAGCAGCAAGCCGCCCGCATCTCACCGGCAAAGAAGGGAAGCGAAACCATGACGACCACGAAGAAATATGTACTCGGCGAAGAGAAGATCCCCAAGGCCTGGTACAATCTCGCATCCGATCTGCCGTCACCGCCGCCTGCGGTATTGCATCCCGGCACCGGACAGCCGATCGGACCCGGTGATCTCGCGCCCCTTTTCCCGATGGCAGTCATCATGCAGGAGGTTTCGACCGAGCGCTGGGTCGAGATTCCCGAGCCGGTGCGCGACATCTACCGAATGTGGCGTCCGTCGCCGCTGATCCGCGCCGAACGGCTGGAGAAGGCGCTCGATACGCCGGCGCGCATCTTCTTCAAATATGAGGGCGTCAGCCCCGCCGGGAGTCACAAGCCGAATACGGCGGTGGCGCAGGCGTTCTACAACAAGCAGGAAGGCGTCAAACGCCTTACCACCGAGACCGGGGCCGGGCAGTGGGGCTCGTCGCTGGCTTTTGCGGGCAGCCTGTTCGGCCTCGAGGTCGAAGTCTTCATGGTGAAGGTGAGCTTCGAGCAGAAGCCGTACCGGCGCGCCTTGATGGAAACCTACGGCGCAAAGTGCATTCCGAGCCCGTCGAACCAGACCGCCTCGGGTCGCGCCATCCTGGAGAAAACTCCCAACTCGACGGGATCGCTCGGGATCGCGATCTCCGAAGCCGTCGAAGTCGCTGCCCAGCGCGAGGACACCAAATACTCGCTGGGCTCGGTGCTCAATCACGTGTTGCTGCACCAGACCGTGATCGGCCAAGAGGCGCAGGAGCAAATGGCGCTTGCCGGCTTTGCGCCCGATATCGTCATCGGCTGCGCCGGCGGCGGCAGCAATTTTTCGGGCCTCGCCTTTCCCTTCGTCGGCGACAAGATCAGGAACAAGACGAAGACGCGCATCATGGCGGTCGAGCCCGCGTCCTGTCCGACACTGACCCGCGGGCGCTATGCCTACGATTTCGGCGACACCGGTCATCTGACGCCGCTGGTGAAGATGCATACGCTGGGCTCGACCTTCGTGCCGTCACCGATCCATGCCGGCGGCTTGCGCTATCACGGCATGGCGCCGATGGTCAGCCACATCAAGGAACTCGGACTGATCGAGGCGCGCGCCTACGCGCAGCTTGAATGCTTTGCAGCCGCCGTGCAGTTCGCGCGCACCGAAGGCATCGTGCCGGCGCCGGAATCCTCGCATGCGATCAAGGCGGCGATCGACGAGGCGCTGCGGTGCAAGCAAGAGGGCAAGGCCGAGACCATTCTGTTCAACCTGTCCGGCCATGGTCATTTCGACATGGGAGCCTACACGGCCTATTTCGCCGGTCAGTTGAAGGACGAACCCTACGACCAGGGCGCGCTGGACCAGGCGCTCGCCGAGTTGCCGAAGGTTGCTGCGTAGGTTGTCCGGAAACGATGGAACCGGGAAGGCGGCCGCCGCGTTCCGCCTTCCCGCTGTGGTAGCAAGTGTTGGAAATTCGCGCCGCCGGCCATTTTAATCATCGCGCCTTAAGGGGGCGGTAACTGACGTGCAGGCACCATGGCGGCATGGCAGAAAGCAAGTTCCCGCGGCTCTATCAACGCGTTCGGCCCCCGACTTCTGAGGCAGGCAAGGCCCAGATCATCGTGGGCCCGAAGCTGCCTGCGGTTGCCTGCCGGTTGGTCGATTACTCCCCGGGCGGCGCCTGCCTCGAAATATTTCCGATGGTCAACCTGCCCGAGCGCTTCGAGCTTCTTCACGGCAAGGTCCGGAAGAAAAGCCGTGTGGTCTGGCGACGGGGCATACGGATCGGCGTGGCCTTCTGATCTTGCGGCCGGAAAGGGGCCGCTTCCCGGCTGCAACCAGAGGGACCCGTGATGCAAGAAATCTCCGCAATGATTGCAATTGCCGGCCGCTGAAACTTGGGGCGGATCGCCGCACCGAGCTTGAGGGGAGATTCGCCGCGGCGCAGTGGCAACGCGCGCGGAGGACAGCGGCCCGACGCCGGGACATGGCCAAACAAATCGGTCGTTGGCTTTGTACCTGCCCTCAAAGCGAGGCGGCGGCATTGCGGCGTCCGCCTTCGCCCGCTTATGATCCCTTCGATATTCCTCTCGCCGGGGCGACTTGCACGCCGGTCGCTTCAGTGCCGATCATCGACGTTTTGCGCAGGGAATTCTCGGGATGTTGAGTTTCGTTGCCTGGCTGGTGTTGTTGGCTGCAACGGCGGTCCTTGCTGCACTGGCGTTTCAGTTCGACCTCGCCCACGCCGTGGCCGGCTTCCTGACGCTAGCTCCTCCCCAGCAGGCCGCGATCGGCCTTGTCGTCCTGATGGCGGCGTCGCTGATGGCCTTCACGCTGTGGCAGTCCTGGCGCCAGGCGCGCCTGAACCCTCCATGGCACGGCGGTCGGGGTGGCCTGCAAAGATCGATCGTTGTCGCCGGCGCGACGCAGAAGGATTTCGACGCGGCCGTGCAGCATTTGTTGAGCAACGATCCCGAGGAAGCCATTTCCGCCCTCGACAAGCAGGTCGCCGAGGCCGAGGCACGGGCGGCGACGCAAAGGGGACGCAACCAGGCCGTCGACCTGCAAGAGCGGCTGGATCAGATCCGACGCCGTCAGCAGGCGTTGCGCGAGCAGATCGGCGAAGTCGCCGACAGGCGGCGGGCGATGGAACCGGTGTTCGAGGAACTGAAAGATCGCCAGCGTCAGCTCGACCGTTCGCTCGACAAGGTCGAGACCGACGACAACAACAACGATCTCGGCGAACGCCTCAAGGAATTCGATTACAAAATGGCGCTAACCAGCGCGCGGCATAAGGCATTGCAGGATTCCTTTGCCATGCTCAACCGGTCCAGGGAGGAGCTGGCGAAGTCGCTCGCCGAGCTGGGACCGGTGCAGGCGCCGGAAACCGGCATCAAGGCGCTGCTCGCCGAGCTCACGGTCCAGAGTAATCTTCTGGTCAAGGAAATCGAACAGCTCGAAACCAGCAATGGTGAAAAGATCACCTCGCGCGTGGAAGCGCTCGACGGCGGCAAGAAGGATGCCGAGCATCGCATCATTCGCCTCGAAGGCACCTACACCATGCTCGACACGATCCGCAGGGATTTTGTCGAACTCGGCAAGCGCCAGGATGAGTTGCGGCTTGCCTTTGCGGAGATCGAGACCGACGCGAGCGGCAGGAGCCTTGCCGGCCGTCTTGCCGAACTGGAGGAGTTTTCGGCCCAGACCCGCCTTCGTCTGCGAACCCTGCAGGAAGCCCTGACCACGCTCAATCGGTTCAGGAGGGACCTTGTCAATTCCCAGTCCCAATTGGCGCCGTTGCAGGCTCCGGGAGAGGGCATCAACGCGGCGGTCGTGGAGCTGGATTCCCGCTCCGCCCAGATCACGGCCATTCTCAACGAGCTCGAAGTCAGCGGAGGCGAGAAACTCGGCTCGCGGGTCGAAGCCTTCGCCGAGAACAAGCGCCTGACCGAGCAGCGAATGGCTCAGGTTTTCGAACAATTCGAAAGGCTCGAGTCGATCCGCAACGACATCGCCAAAACCTTCGCCAATTTGAACTCGGCGCTAAACAAGCTCGGATGATGGCGGTTGGGCTGATGGCGTCCTCCCGTTCGCGGTTTTCACCGGAACTCTATCCACCAGTCATCACCGGCTTGTCCCGGTGATCCACGTCTTACTTTCCTTCTCTTGAGTGGACGTGGATGGCCGGGTCAGAGGCGAGCGGAAGCGACGCCGTTCTCCGAACGGCTATGCCCGGCCATGACCAACGAGACAACGGAGCAAGCGGTCCAGATTATTTCCAGCGAAATGGCTGGATTGCTTCATAAACCGCTGAATTTGCTTTGCGCCGCGGGATCCCCGTTTCCGCACCACAAGGCGTTAATCTTACGTCTTAACTAACAATTAATTATGCGTTTGCGGGCGCAAACGGGGCGGCCTAGCGTGCCTTCCGGGGGGTGCTCATTAACCAAACGAAATTGGTGCGTGCCATGACGAATAGAATGTATGCGGCGGTGATCTTCTCTGTCAGCGCGGTTGCGCTCGTCTGTGCCGTGGACAAGACGTTCGCGGGAGCACCTCACGCCGGAGTGAGCTCGGCCCATCCACATTCGCATTTCCGTTCTCATGCGCCGTTCGCGCGGCACTTCCGGCATCGCCGCTTCGACAACAACAACAATTTCATTGGCGGCGTGTTCTGGCCCGACAGCGGCTTTTCCGGGGCGCCGACCGGCGGACCGGGCTTGGACCTGACCCAGCCGATTCCGAACGACATCCGCAACACCAACGCGTTCGATATTCCCTGGGATTGGGCCCATCGTTATCCGCCGATGGTCACGCCGTCCGACAAACCCTATGTGACGACCTGCCCGACGGAGACAGTGACGGTTCCCGGCCGCTTTGGCGGCGATCAAACCATCAACATCACGCGCTGCTATTGAGGAGCGTCGTTATCGCCCGCAAACGGCGATAAAAAATCGAAAAAACGCCAGTAAAATCGCGGTTTTCGAGGGGTCCGACCAGGTATTCCGTAGAGCAGCGCAACAACGTTCTGGCTGGCAGCGCTAGCAGACAAGCTCTCTTGGACAAGAGGCGATTTGAAGCCATCGAGAAGATATGGGCTGCGATGAACGAACACGCCCTAAAGCTCAAATCAATCTCAGCCACCGTCAAGAACCAACGTGCTGATCTTCAGAATGGCACAGAACGGCATCGACAGAATAGATGACCTGCTTTCGATCGAAAACATACGAAAGGCTCTGAAGGCGGCCTTGCCACACCAGGCCAAGTTTATCGACGAGAACGAAGCCGCCCGATATTACTATCTTCTGGACGAAATCGAGAGCAGCCTGCTGACCGAATTGCAAAAGGTTACGGAAGGTAAGGAAGCCGATCAAGCATCAGCTTCGCGGGCGAAAGAAATCAATGACGCTATAAAAAGGGCTACGGCACAGCAGACCGAAGCATCTACCGCAAAAATTTTGGCTTCGTGAGTGCGGTCGTTCTTGTGAGGAAAGGCCGGGCCTATGCCGAAAAGCTAATCGGCTCCCACGCGGCGATCCTTCTTCGCCTTAGGCTTAGTCTTGGGCTCGGTTTGCTGCTGTGTATTGCGGACGGCCTCTGCCAGCATCTCGCGTAGCTCGGCCTTGGACTTTGCCGGTTCGCGCGGCTTCGGTTTCCATGAGGTCATGGAGACAATATGGGGATGCAGGACGGGGAATTAAATCCTGAGGAGATTAAATCGGGGAAAGACAGAAATCGCAGCTGCGCAGAAGGAGTGACCATGGCACGGCAAGTTGTCGGCAACATCGGCATGTTTTACGCCGCCTATCGCTTATCTCAGCACGGCTGGAATGTCATGCCGACCTCACGAAACGCGCGGGGAGTAGACCTCGTTGCTTATGACGTGAGCGCGCACATCTTCAAAAGGCATCCAGGTCAAGGCGCTCTCAAGACGCGACAACGTCCGTCTCGGCAATACGCTCGATAAATTTATGGGTGATTGGTGGATAATCGTCACCAATGCTGCCACTACCGTCCCGGTATGTTTCATCATGGAGCCGAGAGAAGTGAAGCAACTCGCTCGCAGGAGTGAAAAAAAGGCCGCGACGCTATTTATTGACTCCAGCCCAATCAATACGACACGGACAAATTCCGCGAGACATGGGACAGGATTGGGCGCGGCGACACTGCCTTATAGAAAATGGGCTCTTCAATCATACCAATCCTTGCGATCATGCGGCAGCGTCTCCCGCACATAACCCGTCGAGACTGCCGCCCGCAGCTTCTCCAGATCGGTTTCGAGAAACGCGTTGGCGACGATCAGCGCCTTGACCGCCTCGCGAGTATCAGCAGCGTGGTTTCTTCCGGGGTCAAAAGCATGACCCGGAAATGTTTTTTCACAAGTTTGGCGAAGCCTTTATCGTCTAATTCATCGATTTTATCGATTGCCTTTCACTTGCTGGGCTCTTTGATCTTGCGGAACTTGTCGTAGGCGGCGTCCGCACTCCTGGCGGCGATGCAAGCTATCCTCATGGGAGTGCCACCATCAGGGATGATCCCCGTTATGGTGAGGAAATCGACGGTGTTGGCTACGAATACAGTGCCTTTCATTACTTTCCCCATGGTGTCGTCGCCGAGCATCTCCTGCCAGAAGTTGGCACTCGATCCGATGATCGCGAGACCGGCCACGGGCCCTGCGACCGCGGGCGTGAACGTTGGGTCCACCAATTTGAAGGCGTCCGAGATGTTTTGTCCCATGCCGGTAACAAGGTTTACGGCAGCTGCAGCCTTGTCGGGATGCTGGCGCATGCTCGCAAGCAGCGACTCAATGCGCGTCGGATCCAACAGGTCTTCTGGGCTCAGACCGACCGCCACGACGTGCCCGGCACTCGTTTGTTTACTACCTGACCCGACGAAGTAACTGTCGAGGCTCTGACGTTTGAGCAGCAGCTGTTGCAGTTTGAACGCCCAATAAGATAGTGGGGTCCCCGGCGAAATCTTGCTCCGCTCTTCGGCCCTGAGCAACTTGAATTCGGTTGGAGAAGTCCCCGGTCGAAGCTTGCTCCGCTCTTTGCCCGTGAGCAACTCGCAGCGGATTTGTGTCCCCGGCGGATACTTGGTCGCGAACTCCCACAACGGCTGCAACGCAGCCTGCTCCTTCCCACTAGTCTGCTTGATCTCCATGGTCGAACTCCGCGCCGGTCCGAACGCCGTTCGGACTGAATTCCCGGATGACTCTGGCGGCGAATATTAGCAGCTTTCCCGGTTTGCTTGTAAGATAGATGCGAGGCGCGCAAGAAGCCCAGAGCCAAACCACGGCCGCAAGAAACCCGAAGCCGAGCGCGAACCAGTCAAACCAAGTCATGTTATCCCTCATGAAAGGACGGCCGCGCCTACGTTGCTCACGCTGCTTCAGCCATCCGATAATCTCGTGGCGGCAAGGTTGTTTGTGAGCGAGCTTGGCTGCACCGTTGGAAGGCGATGACATCGCAATCGGCAGCGTAGCTGACCGATGTCTGCTTTCGGGGGCTAGTACAGTCATCCCATTTCGAGGGCGTCAGGACCGCTTTTGACCCATCTGCGACATAAACTGGTTTGAATCCCGCAGCGCAGCAGCCTCGCGCCTCTGCTGAGGTATGCTATCCTTTCGGTCCGAAGCACGGGAGAGCAGACCCTGCCTCGATTCATGACTGCCGACGAGGTGGTCGAATGAAGCGTCGCGAGTTCGTCACTTTGATTGGTGGTGCGGCGGCTTGGCCGATCGCGGCGCGGGCTCAGCGATCCGGCGCGATGCGGCGCATCACGGTAGTGGCCGGACTCGCCCCGGACGACGTCGAAGTAGTCGCGCGCAGCGCGGCATTCGAGCAGGCACTCGCTGCATTGGGCTGGACGAAGGGCGGCACCATTGCGATCGACTATCATTGGGTTGCCAATGATCCGGCGCTCACGCAAAAAACGGCAGTTGAGGTGGTCGCGCTCGCGCCCGACGTCCTTCTCGGGTCCAGCAACAGTGCAATTGCGGCACTTTCGAAGGCGACGAGCACCATTCCAATCGTGATGGTGCAGGCCATCGATCCAGTCGGGTCCGGCTATGTCGAGAGCATGGCGAGGCCGGGCGGTAATATCACAGGCTTCACACAGTTCGAATACAGCCTCGCTGGTAAGTGGCTCGACCTGCTGCTCGAGATTGCGCCGGGCACCACGCGGGTCGCTGTATTGCGCGATCCGACGCACGGCCCGGGGATTGCGCAGTTTGCCGTGATCCAGGCGCTGGCGCCCGCACGCGGGGTGGAGTCCATTCCGATCAACCCTTCCGACGTTGCTGACATGGAGCGCCGGATAACGGCGTTCGCGAGCGTTCCCAACGGAGGAATGATCGCGACAGTGGGAGGAGGCATCTCCGCGCACCGCGCGGCAATCATTGCCGCAGTCAACAAGAACCACTTACCGGCGACTTATCCCTACCGCTACTACACCGCTGACGGCGCTCTCGCCTCATATGGTCCCGATACGGTTGGCCAGTACCGACGTGCAGCCAGCTATATCGATCGTATCCTCAAAGGAGAAAAGCCCGCTAACCTACCAGTGCAGGGGCCGACCAAATATGAACTGACGGTCAACCTCAAAACAGCGAAAACGCTGGGGCTCACCGTGCCGCCATCGATCCTCCTCCGAGCCGATGAGGTGATCGAATAAAGCCAAGCTAGCAATTGCTGCGATGTACGAGTCCGAAAGTGACACTTTTCGGACATGGCACGATGTCTGACTTTGAGTCCGTTATGCGCACCAAAACGGACATGGAAGCCGATCGGGATCGATCATCGCGGGCTCCGCGTAGCATCAAGGCGTTTCTCGAAAGCGAAGATACGCTTTCCCGGACAAGGCTTTTGCGGTGTCGACAAATCGCGATGCTGATCGCGTTCGCCGCCGTATTGCTCGAGAGTTTCAGAACGGCGAGGCCGTGAAGCCGAGCGGCTGCACCACGTCATAGGATGCCTTCGTCAGCGGCGCGGCATAGGTGACCGTGAGCGCACCGAATGGCGAGGCCCAGCTCAAGCCGCCACCGACCGAAGAGCGCACGATGTTGGCATTGGCAAGCTGTAGCGATTGGGTTGAACCCGGAAAGGTCGTCGGCCCGTTGTAACGGAATACGCTGCCGGCATCGACAAAGGCGAGCGCCTTCAGCCCGTATTCCGCCGGAACCCCCGGGATATTGCTTTGCAGCTCCGCCGTCGTCGCCCAGTACATGCTGCCGCCGACATTATCCATCGTCGTGCCGGGCGTGAGGTCGCGCGGGCCGAAACCATTGGGCGCAAATCCGCGCACCATCGAAGGGCCGCCGAAGAAGCTGTCGATCAGCGGCACCTGCTTGCCGCCCCAGCCGGTGATGTAGCCGCCTTGTGCGCGCGCCAGGCTCACCACGTCGTCGTTGATCTGATGGTAGTAGCGGAAGTCCTCGGTGGTACGCAGGAAGTTCACGTCGCCGCCGAGGCCGGCCAGATCCTGCCTGAGCGTCGAAGTGAAGCCGCTGGTCGGAGCCTTCGGATTGTCGACGGTCGAAAAAGTCGCGGTCTCGCCGACCGCCGACACCCATTGCGGGCCGGCCAGGGCTGCCTGCTGGATCGCGATCGACGCTGGCAGGGCGAGCGAGGCCGGATTGAGCGTGACTTCCTGCCTTGCGATCGAATAGCGCCACTGCACGCCCAGCTGCTCGGTCAGGGGCGTGCCGATCAGGAGCATCATGCCGTAATTTTCGGTGCCGTAGGACTGGTAGCTGTTGGCAACGCTCTCCTTGGCAAAGATATCGATGCCCCCGGAAACGCGGTTACCGAAAAAATAGGGGTCGGTCGCCGAAAGATCGATGCCGCGGGTGTATTGGCCGTAGGTGAAGGCGGAACTGAGCGCCACACCGGTGCCCATGAAGCTGCGGTCCCCGAGCTTGACCTCGGCGAGCCAGCCATCGACGGTCGAGTATCCGCCGGCGATGTTGAAATCGCCTGTGTTCTGCTCCACCACCTCGACGTCGAGAATGACGCGATCCGGCACAGAGCCGGGCCTGGTCGAGAGCTTGACGGTCTTGAAGTAGCCAAGGTTCTTCAGCCGCCGTTCGGCGCGGTCGACGAGACCCTTGTTGAAGGCATCGCCCTCGGCGATATCGAATTCGCGGCGGATCACGTAACCGCGGGTGCGGGTGTTGCCGTGGATATCGATGCGCTCGACATAGGCGCGCGGCCCCTGGGAAATCTCGAACGCCACGTCGATCCGGTTGGCAGTAGCATCGCGGACGATGCGGGGGGAGACATGGGCGAAGGGATAGCCGAGCTTGGCGAGTTCGATGGCGAGCGCCTCGTCGGTCTTGTCGAGCGCGGTGCCGTTGAACGTGCCACCTTGTTGCACGAGCAGGAGACGGCGGAGTTTTGCCGCATCAAGCCCCTCGACATGGCAGAGGACGTTGACGTCGCCGAAACGGTAGAGCGGGCCTTCGTCGACCGTGAAGGTCAGCGTGAAGCCGCGCGTTGCCGGGTCGTATTCGGCGACCGCCGAAGGCACGTTGACGTCCGCGTAGCCTTTGCTGCGATAGTAGTTGCGCAGGCTTTCGCGGTCGGCGGAGACAAGGTCGGGGTCATAGACGTCGCCGCCGATGAGGAAACTCAGCATGTTGGTGGCCGAGGTCTTGATGACGGCGGCAAGCTGCCGTTTGCCGAACGCCTTGTTGCCGACGAAATTGATCTGGCGCACCGGCGTTTTGGCGCCTTCGGTGATCACATAGACCAGGTCGACGCGGTCGTTGCCGCGATCGATGATCTCGGGCCGCACGCCGACCTCGTCGCGGCCGAGATGACGATAGGCCTCCATGATGTGCGAAACATCGGATTGCACCTGCGCACGCTGCAGCGTGCCGCGCGGCTTGGATTCGATGGTCTTGGTGAGCTCGTCGTCCTTGATCCGCTTGTTGCCCTCGAAGGCGACGCGATCGAGCACCGGCGCTTCATGCACGTGCACGACCAACCGCTCGCCGGCGCGCTCGATCGAGACCTTGTCGAACAGGCCGGTCGCCACCAGCGATTTCAGAGCGGCATCGCGCGAGGCTTCGTCAAAACGCCCATCGGCCGCGGCGTGGAAATAGGACCGCACCGTCTCGGCATCGACCCGGCGATTGCCTTCGACCTCGATGGCCGCACGCGTCTTCGCGTCGCCGTCGCGCGACTTCGCGTCGACCCGGCCGGCCGTCGTTTCACTCGCGATGCCTTGCGCACGGGCCTGCGCGCAACAAAACACGAGCGCAGCGGCAAGCAGTAGGCTTGCCGCTTTGGACCGGGAGCTTCGCCGGTGTGACGCCAGCCGCTCCGGCGCCGCCATCTCAGGCGCCATATCGCCTCATCACGTCTTGCCCGTTATCCCCCTCCGCCTGCGCCTTGATCGAATGCGCCGACAGGGGCGAAAGAATGTCGCCGATGGGGAGAGATGTCGCCTTAAGCGTTAACGGTTCGCCACAATTTTGGCTTGCCACAATTCAGACGCAGCCGTGGAACGCGCGTCCCAGAATTGTCGTATAGCCGCTTCAAATAAAACCTAGCGAATAGTGCATGATTGGCCACAGTGGGAACTGGCTTTTCCCTGCGCGCGCTTGCGTGGGGATCATTCCTGGACACCACGCCTGGGGCGATGGCTTGGCGATCCAGGACCATCGCGCTTTTGGCAGTTTGCGTCGGGGAGCATCACATGCGTTTCGTAAGCCTGGTCATCGCCTTGTTCGTGCTGGTTCAGCCCGCGGCAGGTGCGGTCACGCCGGAGATCGATCCGCGCGCCTCGCTGAGCGTGGTTCAGCAATGGATCTATAACTACCGCGCCAAGCCCGATTATGCGCATGTGCCTGCGGCGGTGCGCGTGCTTTTCCACTCGCAGACCTTCCGGGAGCCGGAGAACGCCGGCATCTATCTGGGCTTCATTGCGGGTGCGATCGCCTCCAACCCGGCCAAGGCCGAGCAGCTCGTGTTGAGCTTCTTCCCGGTCAAGCCCGAAGACGAATGGGTGATCGTGCGCGCGATCGCGTTCTCGGGCTTGCCCGAGTGGCGCAACCTTCTGCGCCGGGTTGCGCCGAAAATGCCGGGACGCAGGGTGATGATCGACAGCTATCTTGCGGGCTCGCTGCCGACGCTGACCGAGATTCCGCTGGAAGAGCCGACGCCCGGAATGATGGAAAAGATCAAGGGCGTGCTCACCAAAAATCCGTTCGCCAAGGAAGACAAGAAGCTGAAGATGCGGCAGACCTTCGCCGGCAACCAGGATCTGCTCGATACGCTCTGGGGATATTACTTCGCGACCGGCTCCTACGCCCCGATCCTGCGCATCATGCAGATGCTGCCCTGGAGCAAGAGTCGCGATACCGTCGACAAGCTCACGGTCGGCAGCATGGCGCGTTACACGCTTGCAAGCTACGCGGTTCGTGACGCGGGCCTGCGCGAATATCTTCGCAGCGAACTGGCGGTGCAGCCGGCACCGGTCAAGGTGCCGCTGGCCGAGGTTGTGGAAGCGGCCGACACCGTGCAGCTGGGTGCAGTGCGCAAGGACGCGCTTGCCGCGGTGGAAGAGCTCAAGGCGAAGGGCTCGGATGCGCGCCGCAACCTCGACTTCTGGGGCCAGGTCGGGGTCGGCGCGGTTGCGCTCGGCTGCGTCTCGGCGGCAGCGCTTGGCGCGATCGCGGTCGGCATTCCCTGCGTGATCGGCGGATCGGCCTCGCAGGGGCTGTTGTCGTTCTGGGAAAAGCAGCAGTGAAGACAGCCCGCGCCATGCGGCTTTTGAGGCGGGCCTCTTCGCTGCGGCTCAAGGCCATGACGCAGCCTGCCCGTACGTGCGAAGCGCAAGCGCAACGATCCCATGTTTCGTCATTCCGAGGTTCCGGGTCTGATGCTGACGCACCCTCGCGGAATGCCCGACGTCCTTCACTCTCCTCGCGATGACGCCGAGGCCCACGCGGGCGAAGCCTTCGGCTCGCTTTTCTCGATGATATAAGTGCTCACAATGTAGGTTTTCTTGCCGCCGTTCTAGTGTCCTGATTCCGAAGTTCGCATCATTTTGCGGCGACCTCGTCTGCGAACTTCGGAATCGAAAGGACACCAGCAAACATATTGATTCTAGTGTGGCTTTGGTTCAGAAGTCCGCATGACGAACTCGCGAGCTGCAATGATGCGGACTTCTGAACCGCCACGCTAGGCGTTTTCGGGCTTGGCAAGCGGGCAGGCGAGGGGTGGGGACGGAGTCATGCTAGCGCCCGATCGGCATGAAAAATAGACCACAGATGCAATCTGGCCCGAAGGCGCGGAAGCATCTGTGGTCGCCCTTCTGAAATAAATCCTCCAAAGGATCAGGTCATCGAAAGCCGTCGACGCAAGGCTCGCGCGCTCCTCAAAGGCTGTGATCTTTCCCTGGGCCTTGCAGGTAGAGCACAAATGCCGATACCCGGTTTGATCTCGATCAATGTTCGTCCCGATCGGGGCGCATGGTACGATGTCTGCAATCCCGAGCCCGGAATCAGCGAAAAGGAGGCGCTCATGTTTTCGGTGATCTTTGAAGTCCTCCCGAATGAGGGGCGCAAGGATGAGTACCTTGAGCTTGCCGGAAATCTCATGCCGATACTTGAGGCGATCGACGGGTTCGTCGACGTCGAGCGCTACGAAAGCAAGCGCCGGCCAGGCTGGGTATTGTCGCAATCCACCTGGCGCGACGAGAAATCGATGGTGCGCTGGCGCACCCAGCGCGATCATTACTTCGTTCAGAGCAAGGGCAGGTTCGAGATCTTTGCCGACTATCATCTGCGCATCGGCGAAATCACCTCCGACACCGACCCGCCGAAGGGGCTAAATGTGGTCGAGCAGCGCTTTGACGAGACCGAAGTCGGTGTCGCGAAACTCGTGACGTTTACGGAAGCAACGCCGGCGAAGAACAACACCTTCGCGCGGCCGGATCGGCTGCCGGCTCATCTCGGGCTCGACCTGTCGAGCGATGGCGTCGCCGACCACGACGTGTTCGAGAGCATCTATAATCCGGGAAAGCTGGTGCTGCTGACCTCCTGGAAGGACACCGAGAGGGGCCGGGCGTGGTCGCCCGCCAGCATACCGGGGTTCGACAAGCTTCGGCACCGCAGGATGCGCATCGTGCGCGATTACGGACGTTTCGATCGGCGCGAGGCGCCGCAATACTACGCAGATATCAAGCAATCTTCAAAAGGCGCCCGTTGAGCGGCGACATCCTTCGGAACAACAGAGAAGCGAGGGCGCAATGGGACTGATCTACTTTCTTGTTCTGCTTGCGGTCATCTATGCCGTCGTTTCAATCCGCGTCCTCAAGCAATATGAGCGCGGCGTGGTTTTCCTGCTCGGCCGCTTCACCGGCGTGCGCGGACCCGGACTGACGCTGATCTTCGTGCCTTTCCAGACTATGACGCGGGTGTCGCTGCGCACCGTCACCATGCTGATCCCGTCGCAGAAGATCATCACCAGGGACAACGTTTCGATCGATATCGCGGCGGTGGCCTATTATCACATCACCAACCCCGAAAGGGCGGTGATCGCGATCGAGAACGTCTACAACGCGATCAACCAGATCAGCCAGACCACGGTGCGCAACGTGGTCGGGCGCTTCAGCCTCGATCAGCTGTTGTCGGACACGGCCAGCATCAACGATCAGATCAAGAACGTCATCGACCAGCACACCGAGCCCTGGGGCACGCAAGTGACGGCGGTAGAGATCAAGGACATCGTCCTGCCGGAGAACATGCAGCGGGCGATGGCAAAGGAGGCCGAGGCCGAGCGTGAACGCCGCGCCAAGATCGTCGCCGCCGAGGGCGAATACCAGGCGGCCGTCAAGCTCGGGCAGGCGGCCGACATCATCACCGAGCATCCGGTCGCACTTCAGCTCCGCACTCTGCAGACGATGGCCGAAATCTCGATCGAGAAGAATTCCACCATCATCTTCCCCGCCCAGTTCATGACGACGGTGCAGGACGCGATCGCCATGCTCTCCAAGGACGCCAAGTCGAAATAGACCATCGCTACGCGACAAAGGTCGACGTTTGGCCGTCCCCGGCTATCAAGGGCGTCAACCGGTTCGAAGCCTGCCGCCGGGCACATCCGCCCTGGCCAACGCTTTGGATCATGATGCGATTAAGTGGAATCGCGTCATGATCTCCTCTTTTTGTTTGAGCATGATCTTTTCGGAAAACCGGTTTCCACTTTTCCGGATCATGCTCTAGAAGCCCAAATCCTCGTTCGCGTAGAAGGTGTTGAGGATGGAGACGCGAGGCTGATCAGTCTGGATCGCCGGGCGGCCGTGCCAGCTGATCTTTGTCAGCGAGTGATTGGCTTTGAGGACCACGAACGCGTATCCGACATTGGGCAGAAATGGGATGGTCTTCACCGGCTCCAGGCAATAGGAGCCGACGTTAAAGAGGCCCTTGAGGGATGCTCGATAAAGCGTTGTGCCCAAGGCTTCCTGGCTGGTGTCGGTCGGGCAATAAAGCTGCATCGTCACGACCTTCTTGCGCGTGTCCGGATGCGGCTTGATCTGGTAGCCGTCCCTGTCCCTGTAGACCACCGGTTTCGGCACCAGCTTCAGATCGTCGACGCTCGCCAACCGGTCACCGCGGGCACGAATTTCCAGCCCGTCACGAAGTCTGTTTCGGATCGCCCGCTCCAGCGCTTTCGAGGTCAACATCGTCGAAACAGCAGACCATGTCGGTCGCAGTGCAGGCTCGATTTTTTCAACATTTTCGCCGTAGAGGCGCAGCGCCGTGCGGGTTCCCGTACCGGTGATCAGATCAAATCCTTCCGCAGGGACACTGCGCACCAGGTCGCGGTAGAAATCCGCGGGAAAGTAATTGCGGAACACAATATGGGGGAAGGGCGAGGAGAAATGATCGGCAGCCTCGATGCTCGCAACCGCATGCGCGGTGAGCTCCTCGGTCAGATCAGGGACTGTCTCAGCAAGCGTCATGACGATGACTCAGAACAGGTTACGTTTGAATTGGATTAGCTTGAATTCTCAGCTCCTGGGCCAAATAAGACAACTGGCCCGGATCGTCCACCCTGAAGGCGGATTTTCGCTTTTTTGTGGACAAAAAGCGAACCCGACAATGATCCGGCGCGGTCGCCGCAGCTTCGTGTTCGATGTCCTGATCCGGCTCCGGTCACTCGTTTCGGTGCGAAAATGTTGCTTTTTGCCGTATTCATTCAAGCCCGACCGGTAATCCTCGAATTCGACGCTTTTGCAGCGCCACTCGCCGGCAGTTTGCCCGCAAGCGGCACCAGCAACACGGCAATCAGCGCCACGAGCGCGAGAAGGGCCCAGGCTTCGTTGACGGAGATTGCGAACGCCGCCCGCTCGACCATCGGGCGCACATAGGCCTCGACCGTGGCCTGCGATACGTCGGGCGGGGGATGCAAAAATAGCTGCACGTCGAGCCCGATCGCCTGCGCCGCGCTGACGTCGCCTGCGATCAGCCGGTCGCGCAGCGCGAGCCCATGCCCGACCGTGCGGCCGTAGAGAATGGTGTCGATCAAGGCGATGCCGATCGCTCCGCCGAGATTGCGCATCAGGTTGAACAGCCCGCTGGCGTCCGGCACTTGCGCGGCCGTGAGAGTACCGAGCGCCAGCCGCGTCGGCGGCAGCAGGCAGAACATGATCGCGATCCCGCGCAGAACCTGGGGCAAGAACATCTCGTCGAAATCGGCAACGCGGCTCTGGAACGCGCTCAGGCCAAGGCCGAGCGCAAACAGGGCGAATCCGCATGCCGACAGCTTGCGCGGGTCATACCTCGATTCCAGCGCCCCCGCGAGCGGCGCGGTGATGAGCTGCGCGATGCCGGTGACGAGCATGATGGTGCCGATCTCGAACGCATCGTGGCGGCGGACATAGGCGAGAAAGACCGGCATCAGATAGACCGAGCCGAACAGGCCGACACCGAGGCAGAAACTCAGGGCACAACTGACGGCAAAGGCGCGGGCGCGCAGCGTCTTCAGTTCGACCACGGGACGCGATGCCTTGAGCGTCCTCGAGGCGAAGATGGCCGCGGCTAGGCCACTTGCGAGGAACAGCGCGATGCAACGCGCCGACAGCCAACCAAGCTGCGGCGCCTGTTTGAGGCCGAGCTCAAGGCAACCGAGCGCTGCCGTCATCATGAGAAGCGAGAAGAGATCGAGTGTAGCAAGATCGTTGAAGTTCGGCTTTTCGATCGGCAGCAGGAACGGCGTGGCGAGCGCCGCAAGCAGGCCCGGTACCACGTTGATCAGAAACAGCCAATGCCACGACCAGGTCTCGGTGATCCACCCGCCGACCACCGGGCCGATGGTGGGCGCCAGCACCGCCATGATGCCGCCGAGCGTCGTGGCGATCGGGTGCAGGCGCAGCGGGAACAGCAGGAACACCGCGGAGAACACCGCCGGGATCAGCGCGCCGCCGGCAAATCCCTGAAGCACGCGGAAGGACACGAGCGTGGCAAAACTGGCGCTGGAAGCACAGCCGATCGAGGCAAGCGTGAAGAGGCCGATGGCGGCCACGAACATCCAGCGCAGCGTCAGGACGCGCGTGAGCCAGCCAGTCAATGGAATGGCAACGATCTCGGCGATCAGATAGGCGGTCTGAATCCAGCTCATCGCGTCGCGCGAGATTTCGAGCGCCTGCTGGATCGCGGGAAGCGAGGTGGCGACCACCTGGATGTCGAGGATCGCCATGAACATGCCAAGGCACATCAGGATGAAGCCGAGCCATGTCGCGGCCATCGACTCCTGCCTTGCGATGATCGCCTCGGTCATGATCGGGCACGCGCAGTTCGCGCCGCATCGAGCGCGCGATTTTCGGCGCGGATGCGGATGAAGAGCATGGCGGCGTTGAGCATTGTGAACACCAGCGCAAGAAAGGGCAGGCCGAGCACGAGCGGCAGCACCACAATCTCGCCGGCGACCACGGCGTAATTGGGATGGGAGAGATAACGATAAGGCCCTGCCGATACCAGCGGCGCTCCCGGCAGCACGATAATCCGCGTGGTCCAGCGCTGACCGAGCGTGCGCATCACCCAGACGCGCAGGATTTGCAGGCCGAGATAAGCGACCAGGGCGAAAATGTTCAACGGCCGATCATGGCCGAACAGCCAGAGCGAGATCAGCCAGGCCGCATGCAGGGCGACCATCAAGGGATAGTGCTGCGCGGAAACCTCGAAGGCGCCGCGTTGCTTCAACCTTTTCGTGTTGAGACGGGAAAAGACCAGTTCTCCGGCGCGCTGGGCCGTCACGAGGCCAAGCAGGATTTCGGCCAGTGTCATACCGCGCGCCGCAGCGCGACGCAGCTTGCGGTGAAGCCGGGTCCGAGCGCCGTGAGGAGCGAACGCGCCGGCAGGCCCTTCGCCAGCGCGCGTTGGAGGATGAACAGGACCGTCGGCGCCGACATGTTGCCATAGTCGGCGATCACGTCGCGTTCATGATCGAGCGTGCCCTGGTCGAGCGCGAGCGCGGACTCGATCGCGTTGATCACCTTGGCGCCACCGGGATGGCAGATGAACCTGCCGATGTCGGCCAGCGAAAGGCGCATGCGCGTCAGGATTTTCTCCAGAGCCGGCTTGAGTTCGGACGAGACGAATTCGGGGACGGTGCGGCGAAGGATGACGCCGAACCCTAAGGGATCGACGCTCCAGCCCATGACGTCAAGTGTATCCGGCCAAAGGTGCTCGCCGGTGCTTTCGATTTGGGTCTCTCCGCCGTCTCCGGCGCGCAGCACGATCGCCGCGGCGCCGTCGCCGAACAGGCTGGTGGCGATGATGTTGGCCTTGGTCAACTCGTCGAGCCTGAGCGCGAGCGAGCAGAGCTCGATCGTCACCAGGAGCACGTTGGTACCAGGCCGCGCCTGCGCCAGCCGCGAGGCGATCGAAAGGCCCGAAGCGCCGCCGGCGCAGCCGAGCCCGAACACCGGCACGCGGGAGACGTCGGATCGAAAGCCCATGCGGCGGTGGACGCGCGCATCGAGACTGGGAGTGGCGATGCCCGTGGAGCACACGGTCACGACGGTGTCAACGTCTGCTGCGCGAATGCCGGCGCTCGCCAGCGCCTTGCCGGCCACCTCGATGTAGAGCGCTTCCGCCCCTTCAAGAAACGCCTCGGTGCGTTCCGGCCAGCCCCGCGGCGTGAGATACCAGTCGAACGGCTTGACGCCGTGGCGCTTGATGATCCCGGTGTTGGTGTAGATGCTTGCGAATCTCTCATAGTCGGGAAAGCGGCTGCCGAAAATATCCCACGCGGCGGCCAGAACGTCCTTCTGCAAGAAGGTATGGGCAGGCACCGATGTCGCCAGCGAAACCAGGGCGGCTGAATGCATGACAAGCCTCTCGAGTCGCCTTACCGTTATCACTGGAACAGCGATCGAAATCGTTTATTTCGGTCATTGCAGAGCGACGAGTCACTAAAGCGTGAAGCAACCTCGCCAAGGCGTTGGCCCTGGAGTTTGCCTTGCCGGTGGGGTTGTTCCTTGGCATAATTTCAACCTGGCAAATCCGCCTGCGTACTGCCGCTCAAGAGCGCGAGATGACCAATCGCATATTTGCTTCCGAATTGCGCGAGAAGCTCGGATACCCGACCAGCGAAACGGTCCAGGGCCTGCGGCTTCTGAAAGCCTTCATCAGGCTCTCATCTTCGCAACGCGCCGAGGTGGTCGATCTCGTCGAGCAGCTCGCCAACGATCCCGCGCCAGTGCCCAACGGGCACTTCAATGCGCGATGAGGGCGTCGTGAGTTCGTCGCGCAAGGCAGCCGGCGAAAAAGCGAATGCTCATTGAAAGACGCATTTGATCGAAGCAATTCTGAAGTCATTCGCGCCAACGCGCTGAGCCTTTTCGAGCAAACACCCCCTTCCGCGTACCACGATGGCCAAGCCGTCATTCGATCGCAGGGCTGCATGACCTCCGGCTTCGACAAGAGCCTCGGCAGCAGAGGTCTGGCTTGATCCAGAAATACCGTTGGTCTTCTCAAAGCTCTGGCGTCGCGGGGAAAAATCAGCCGGCCGGCAGCCGCAAGGTGGCCCAAGCCGGCTCACTCCCGGCAGCGAAGGGCGTGAATCGCCACAACGGGGGAAATGTGGTAACCCACAAAAAACGGGGAAAACAGAAAAACAGGAGGAAGGCGTCCATGGCCGAACCGAAACTGGAAGTACCGACTGAATTGCGCGATCTGGCCGAAAAGACCATTGATCAGGCAGAAAAGGCCTTCGGTATGTTCTTCGATGCCGCCAACAAATCGGTGGGGTCGATCCCCGGCCCAGGGACGGAAATTTCCAAACAGGCGTTGTCGTTCACCCAGCAGAACATGAAGGCCGCCTTCGAACACGCGCGCAAGCTGGTTCACGCCACCGATCTTCAGCAGGCCATGCAAATCCAGTCGGAATTCCTGCGCAGCCAGTTCACTAATGCCGGCGAGCACATGCGCCAGATCACGGGCGAGGTGATGACGGCGGCCAGGGATGCGGCAAGGCCCAAATCCTGAAAGTGAGAGCGCATTCGCCTGATATGATGAGAATGCGTGCAATCGCTGCCCACAAATTAATCTTGCCTGGGCAGCCTTCATTGGATTTCAATTTTCCGTGCAGGTCCTTGACGGGCCACCGGATGTCTTCATCCGCCGTCCGTCAACCTTTCTGCTGATCCCTGCCGGCTCTGCCGGCAGGGATTTGCTTTTGTCGATGCGGTCAGACAAAGCGCAGTCGCACCGCGTCGAGCCCGATTCCCTTTGGCGTCGCGGTCCAGGTCTCGCCGGGGGCGATCGGCATGGCCTTGGTCAGCGTGCCGGTGGTGACGATTTCGCCGGCGGCAAGCTTCGGGTTGACAGGATCGGACGCAAGCAGGCCGACCAGATGGCGCAGTGCGGTGAGCGGGCCGCCCAGCACATTTTCCGCAGCCCCGCGATCGATCACATGGCCGTTGCAAGAAAGTTCGATTTCGAACGTGGCAAGCGTTCGCCGCCACTCCGCCGCGCGCGGTGCGAAGGGATGACGCGGACCGATCAGCAGCGCCCCGTGCACGCCGTTGGCGGCGATGGTGTCGCTGGCCTCGAACTTCCATCCCGGAAAGATCGACTGCACGATCTCAAAACCGAGCGCGGTCCACTCGATGCACCCTGACAGGGCCTGCTCGTCCATTTCGGCCGAAGGTGACGCGCCAAGCCCGAACATGATCTCGGGCTCGATGCGCGGTTCGGAAAACGGCTTGAGCGGGAGCGCCTCGAGCGCATCGAGTTCTCGCGCGCTGCGGTCGAACACATAACCCCAGACCGGCGCATAGACGCCGTATTGCGGCCAGATCGTGCGATTGGTGAAACCGATCTTGCGGCCCACCACTTCCGCGCCCTCGGCCTCGTACATCTGCCGGACCAGGGGAGTGATGCGGTAGGCATCCTCGATACTCAAGGCGGCAGGGCGGCCGGAGAATGGCGGGACCTGGCGGGTGTTGCGGAGTGCGCTGAACGCCTCGGCTGCGATCGCTTGCAGCCTTTCGGTAGGTTGGCTCGTGTTCATCTGTCCTGCTCGATCGGGGTACGAAAGGCTCAAACCCCGATTGTTTCCTCCGGGCGCCGCTTTTGCACGCTTTATTTGCGCATCGAACCGATATAGGCCGCAATATCGGCCGCCTCGTCGCGGCTGAGCGGGAAATTCGGCATCTTGGGATGCGGTTCGAGCAGGAAGGATGTGATCTTCTCCGAACTGAAATCCGATTTTTTGGCGATGGCGGTGAACGGGGGAACGTCGGCGCTTGCCTGCTTCTGGTCGCCGTCAACCACGTGACAGGTAGCGCACCATCGCCGGGCAAGGTCGGCGCCATGATCGGCGTCAGCTGCGGAGGACGCTGATGCGCCAACGGTCGCGGCCAACGCAGCAGCCATCAAAAGAACCAAAGGATGCCCGAGATCCGCGCCCATTCGATGCTCTCCTCCGACTTGCCGGTTGCGAAAACGAAACGTTTTACGCCTCTCGGGTGGAAGAAATGCCGCGCGTTAGCCCGCAAGCCATTGATCCTGATCAAAGGGCGGCGCTGCACCGGCGGTTATTTCTGGTGGCCCGGTTCTGACGCGGCGCGGCTTGTCGGCCTCCGAGCTTGAGGAACTCGCAGCGCCGGCCGGAGTCATTTACGCCATTTTGCTTCTGTTATTTGCGACGATGCCATGAATGGCCAGCCGCAAATTTGGGCGAGGCGCCGCGTGATCATGCCGCAGGATGCCATCAACCAGTTCAGGCTCGCCGCGACCTTCCTTTGCCTGTCAGCCTCGGTCGCTTCCGCCCAGGACCCCGCGGCCGGCCAGATATCGTTCTCGCGATGTGTCGGCTGCCACTCCATTGGCGTCGATGCGAAGAACAAGAATGGACCGCAGCTCAACGCGCTGGAGGGGCGCAAATGCGGAAGCGTCGAGGGATATGTTTATTCAAACGCCAACAAGGACTGTGCCTTCACCTGGAACGAAGCCAATTTTGTTGAATATATCCGCGATCCCAAGGCCAAGATTCCCGGCACGAGAAAATCCATTTCCGGCATCAGGGATCTGACCGAGGCCAAAAACCTGTGGGCCTATCTGCGTCAGTTCGGTCCCAATGGCCTGCTGAAATAGCCGCGGCATTTCATTTTTCATTGTCGCCCAGCAACCTGCCGGTGATCTTGTTGATGAGATGGATGCGGGCGCAGGCCGGGCAGTTAACGGTTTCGTAAGCGTCGGGATGATCTGTCGGCGCAGCATCCGGCATGTGAATCTGAACGTTCATGCCGGTCTGTGTGCAGCGAAAGATCAATTTGCGCATTTCTCCGTTTTGACGCCTTGCAGGCGTCTTGCATTGATCTGGCGCAAGGCTTGCGGGACGACGCTTCTACAACTGTCGCTCTGACAGTTTCGCCCTGTTTTATGGATAAGGCGCAGGTCCGAGTGTCGCGATCAGCGGTTTGTCGGTCGGCGCCGGTTTCAGATCGCTCGAAGTAGCATCGCCGAGAAACTTGTCGAGTGTCGCCTGGATCTTCTCCTTGACCGAATCCGGACCACGGTCGCTCATCCAGGTGTGCTGAAACTGGGTCTTCACGATGTCGATGTTGTCGGCCTTGGCCTCCTGCGGCGTTGGCAGCACGCCGGGATCGGTCCTGAAGTTCGGATCCGACGAGCGGAAGGACAGGATCTTCATCTTGTCGTTGAGCACGAAGGGAACGCGCAGATTGTCGAGCGTGATCACCCTCGTAACCAAGTTCGGATGCTCCTTGGCGCAGAACATCGCAATATCGCCGCCGTTGGAATGGCCGACCAGCGTCAGGTGATCGTAGTCGGCGTTCGGCTGCAGCTTTTTCAATTCGCCGAGCACGAACAGGATATTGGCTTCGCCTCGCTTGTAGACTTCGAGGCGGCCGACATAGGGCAGGCCGACCCTGGTGACCAGCGGCGGGTCGGTCGCATTGTCTTGCTGGATGCTCGCCACCAGATATCCTCGCGCGGCGAGCACGTTGGCGAGGAACGAATATTCGGTGTTCTTGACGGTGTTGCCGTTGCTGATGATCGCGACCGGAAGCTTCCAAATGCCGGCATTGGCTTTCATCTCATAATCGCGACGCACGGCAAGATCGACCGACACCGGCCGGGCGCGATCGGTATCGAAGAGATTCAGCGTCTCGTGTCGAATGGCCCACTTGCTGGCCGCGACGTAAGCAGCGCCGGCCACAAGGCAGAGGCAAGCCAAGACGGCCAAAGCCCGTTTCATGTGTTCCCACCCTAAGAATTCTTCTCCAAAGAGATGGTGTTTCAACGCAGATGAAGCGAGTTCCGCCCATGGGGGCAGCAAATTAATTTTTGTAGAGTTTTTGCTTCGCAGCATCGGCCCGCTATTGTGCGTTGCAAAATTTGCACAAAACTCGAACCCAAAAGCCGAATCTGGGGCTCGAATCCAATTCTCGAACTCAAGACTCGAGCCGAAATGCCGATATTCCGGGCGCCGCGTGATCGGCCGATTCCATTGCGGGAACGTGATCGGCCGCGCGCTCGCGGATCATCGCGACCACGGCATCGATCGCCGAGGTGATGGCGGGGCGCCGATAGGCCCAGCGCGGGTCACCGTCGGGGGAAGCGATCACCATGGTTGCGTTGGCCTCGAACAGCAAAAGGTCGCCGCCACCGTTTAATCCGAAATCGACCCCGGCATAGTCGAGGCCAAGCACGTCGCCGATAGCGGACAGCGCTGCCATGGCCTTGTCGCCAATCACGCTGCGCATATCGGCAAGGAAGGCCGATTCCTCGGCTCGATGCTCTGCCTGCTCGGCCATGTCCGAGGTGAAGTAGTGCACTTTCCAGTTTCGGGAGATCGCCAGATGCAGCGGATAGATCTTGCCGCCGATCAACATGACGCGATACTTGCGCGCGCTGCCGTCCTCGCCGCGGGCGTCAAGATACTCGATTATCAGAAGCTCGCTGCCCGGCAGGCTTGCGGCGGCGTCGGGCAAATCGGTTTCATTCTCGACCAGGATGAAATTGCGCCCCGTGTGATATCCGGGAGAACGCAAGAGCAGCGGGAAGGTGAGTTTCTGGTTCAAAACCCACGCAGAACCATTTGGACCTGTGAAAACATCGCGAGCGGTCAGCAGGATTTTCGGGACCACCAGTCCCCCAAGGTGAGCGAGCCGCCGCGCATTGTCGATGCGCCCGGTCCTCATCACCGCGCGCGGATCGTTGATGAGGGGTGCACCGCTGCGCGAGGTCAGCTGGATGGCGTCTTGCAACGCACCCCCGCACAGGTCGGCATCGCCGATTGCGTTGAAGATGAGCTGGTGTGGCGGAAGGGGCGCCGCGGGATCGAGATAGTCGGCCACCGCGACCGAAGTCGAGAAAATGCGATCGTCAAGAAACGGGGCGGTCGGAATGTTGCCGCCGCCCGAGGATACCAGCTGCAGGAGAGTTACCGGCGGCCGGCTGCCGCGGTAGGGCAGGGTCGAGATCGCGTGGCCTTGAAAACCTTTGCGGAAATGCTCGCGCGCGCGGTCGTACTCGCCAAAATCGGCCAGCACCGCGCCCAATCCCTGGTGCGCCTGCGCGTGATGCGGATCGGATTTCAGCGCCGCCTCGTAGTGCACGCGCGCCTCCTCGTGCCGGTTGGCGCGAAGCAGGAGGTTGGCGAGGTTCACGCGCCCCATCGGGTTGTCGGGATGGTGGAGGATGGCCTCGGCATAGACGCGGCAGGCGGCGTCGATCGCGCCCATGGCGGCGAGAAGCGTTCCGAATTCGTTGAGCGCACTGAAATTGGCAGGCCAGCGCTTGAGAATGTCGATGAAAGCGAGCTGCGCCTCTTGCCGCCGGTCCAATGCACCAAGTAGCGCCGCGCGTTCGATTTCGATGGCGACCTCGCCTTTGCCGGCTCGCGCCAGCAGTTCGTCGAGCTCGCGCAACCGCGATTGCTGTGCGAGGCGGGGACCCCAACCGTCGGCAGGTTCAGGTGCGAGGGTCGCCTTCTCTTTCGCTGCAGACTGGCTTTGCATGAAATTTGAAAGATTTCATTTTTGGGCCGCCACTATCGGCTGATTCGCTCTTCGTTCGCGACCCGTTTTGAGGACCTGACCTGCCGGCGATCTCGGCGGAAGTGGGGTCCAAGTACAGTTCCGGCTTTCTTCTTCGGCAGGAATCGTTGCACAAGGATGCATACACCTCACAAGGACCTTGCCTGTGAACGATGTCGCCAGATCGGAACTGCCGAGAGAGATCGCGGTGCTTGGCGCCGGAATCGAGATCGGAGCGTCGCAGCGCGGAACCCTGATGGGACCGGCGGCGCTGCGCACGGCGGGTTTGTTGACCCTGCTCGAGAGCCTTGGCTTTTCGGTTGAGGATCACGGCGATCTGTCCGTTGCCGGCGTGCCCGAGCTCGACGACGTTCCGCCCGACAACTGCAGGCATTACCGCGAGATTCAGCGTTGGACCCGGACGCTGAGCACACGCGCCTATGAGCTTGCCCATTCCGGCGTGATCCCGATCTTCATCGGGGGAGATCACTCGCTGTCGATGGGGTCGGTGAACGGCGTGGCGCGCCATTGCCGCGAAACCGGCCGTGACCTGTTCGTGATGTGGCTCGACGCGCACGCCGACTACAACACGCCTGCGACGACCATCACCGGCAACATGCATGGCATGTCCGGTGCCTTTCTGTGCGGCGAGCCGGGGCTTGATGGCCTTCTGGGTAACGAGCCACGCGCCTCGATCGATTCCAGCCGGCTCGAATTGTTCGGTACGCGCTCGATCGACAAGCTGGAAAAGGAGCTGGTGCGCGAGCGCCGCATCAGCGTCGCCGATATGCGCCATATCGATCAGTTTGGCGTCGGAATCCTGATGCGGCGGGCCATCGACAGGGTGAAGGCCAGCAACGGCGTGCTGCATCTGAGTTTCGACGTCGATTTTCTCGATCCCGACGTTGCTCCCGGCGTCGGCACGACGGTGCCTGGCGGGGCGACCTATCGCGAGGCGCATCTGATCATGGAGATGCTCCACGATTCCGGAATCGTTCGCTCCGTCGACATCGTGGAACTCAATCCGTTCCTCGATGTGCGCGGCCGCACCGCGCGCGCTGTCGTCGAATTGGTCGGAAGCCTGTTCGGCCAGCAAATCACCGACCGCCCGACGCCGACGAACGCGATCGATCCGGATCGGTGAGCAGCCTCTGCCCCGCGGAACCTTTCGCCGAGCCGTGCGATTGACGTGAAGTGGAAACGTCAGTGCGAGGTGGTTCGATGACCGAAAGTCATTCGAAACAGGGAGGTGTGCGTCCGGTCTGGATCGCACTTGCAGTCGCAATCTTCGGCGTTCTGGCGATGCTGATTGTCGATCACGGTCCCTGGAGCCGCGCCCACGTCCAGACCGCGGAACTAGCCAACCACCACACGACCGGCGAAGCCGCGCGTTCCGCAGGCGCCGCTGTGGAGCCGACCTTGCCAAGGCCCGCGCTGGAACCGGAAGCGCCAGGGCCCAGGCCGGCGCAGCCGGCAAATCCGCAGACGCGGTAAGCGTCAGCGATACTTAAGCGAAATGAATACTTTGGATCAGGTTGCTCAGCGGATGCTGACGAAGGTGCCCCAAAGCGCCGCGAGAATCGCACCTACGAACACATAGGACGGATTGTCGCAAAACGTGCCGCCATAGCTGCACAACGTATTGCCAAACGAGCCGATCTCGTGGTGGGAGGCGGCATAAAACAGGCCCGAGAGGACGACCAGGGCTCCGGCTACAAAATACATCGCCCCTCCTGAAAGGGTAAACCTCAATGGCCTGAAAGAGCGGATTGCCCCGGATCATGATGCGATTAACTAGAATCGCATCTCTTTGTTTGAGCATGATTTTTTCGGAAAACTGGTTTCCACTTTTCCGGATCATGCCCCAAGACATCCGCTCTTACTCGAGACGATATTGCCGCAACGGCGTTGCTATTCCGAAAACAGAAAGGGCAAATTTTTCATTACCAGCCACGGGGAGGTGTCCGGACGAGCTCGAGCCCTGGAGGCAGCCAGATGGTGCGGACTAGCTCCGTAACCTTCAATTGATGAGCCGCCCGCACTTCACATCTGGCGGCGTTCCAGATACGAGCGCGAATGACTGCGCGTGCCGATCCACCTGCGCGCCGCGTTGCTATTTCTCGCCGCCGGCGGCCACTGCCTCGAGCGCGATCTTGTTCTGCGCGACCTCGGCCTGGAGGCGGGCGATGTTTTCCAGAAGGCGCTGGCTGGTCAGGACGAGAAAGTAGTAGCCGAATTGCGGATTCTGGAAATAAATCTCGAGCAGCTTCTCGTACGTGATCGTCAGCACCTGGCCGTCTTCCAGGCATTGCACCGTCGCCGTGCGACGGTTGTCGGGCGACAGGAAGCCGAGCTCGCCCATTATGTTTCCCGGCGGCAATTCGACATTGATTTCCTTGACCAGGAATTTTCCGGTGATGGTCATGAACATTTCGTTGGCGACATCGTCCTTTTTGAAGAGCACATCGCCCTTTTTATATTTACGCTCGCTCATGAACGGCTTCAGCCATTCCATCGAAGTGTCGCCTTGCGTGGCCGTGCGCGCCATCTTCACCAGATGAAGCATCTGTCGCAGGCGCCAGGCGTTGATGGGGATCAGCAGAAGATACAGCAGAAATGTCGTGATGGTTCCTGTGAGCGCGCCGAAGCCTGCGTAGAATGCGCAGCCGATCATGTTGGCCACCCGCAAGGGAACCATGGTCTGGGTCAGCAAGGTGGCGACGAAGAAGATCGCGCCGATCAGCGCGAACAGGTTGGCAAGCGTGATGTTGGCGAGAAAGATCTCCAGGAACCGATTGAAGATCGCCTCCCAGGTGACGTTGTTCGGATCAAGGCCGAGCTGGATCAGGATCTTTGCGACCCTGAGATTTTCCGCGGCGGTGTCGAGGATGCGGTTTAGAACCGTCGACACGTCTGCACTCGTCATCGGATCCTCCCGCACAAAATTGCCGGTAATCGCCATAAATCGCGCGCCGTCTGAAACACGACAGCAGGTAGCCTCGGATTGAAGGAGTTAGTACCGGTCCAGATGCCTGCGATCAACTTCTACTCCAGGAGCGCCTGGCCGCAGCCCTTCAAGCCGGAGCGCAATCAGGGTTTGCGGCGATGAAAATCGGAGATGGTGAGTTCTGAGAAATAGGTCGTCCTATCGGCCATCGGCGCATCCAGCGGTGCGGGGCTGACAACGACCCTGCGACCTTTCCTCCGCATTGCAGCGCCCGATCGCGGCACTTTGGGCTTGGGGGTAGGTGGGGCCGCCGGCGGTGAAGGACAGGTTCCAGCGCCGGCGCCGGTATGATCCGATGAAAGTTGCCAGGCGACGCATTCCTGGCCGGAGAAGCTCACGACCTGGCAGGCTCCGCGTCCGAATTGCGCGCATCCCTTGGCGGCCTTCGCCTCGGCCTCCGCTTGCGAGGCCATCTTCCAGTTCGAGGAGTAGGAGCCATTGGCGGTGAAGCCGACCGCGCCCCACGGCATGTCGCTTAAGGCCGCATTCGGCTGGCTCGGCAGCGGTGCGGGAATGGGAACGGGGCTCGGCGGGACGTCGTCCATTTTCGGCGGCGCGGGGATGGGAGCCGGTGCCGGGCGGCTTGGCGCCGGCGGCGGCGAATCGGGAGAACTCATCGACGTCTGCGCGATGACAAGCCCGTCGAGGGGACGCAACAACGTCTCGGAGGCGAGCGCATCTCGAACAGGCGCGGCTGCGATCAGAGAAGTCGTGATCGCCCCTGCAAACGATAACGCAAAGGGTCGAACGGCTCGCATTGTCCAAGTCAACTTCAAGTCAACTTCCGGCCTTTCGTCGGTATCGCGTGACCGCAATGTTCCAAGAATTCCGGCATATCACAAGGGCCGGAAGCCAAAGCTCCCTTGGATTTTCGACCAAGCCGCTTCAGGTCCTGCTTCCAAGCTTCTTGACGGCATCGAAGGTTGCCGGGCTCGGATGGCCATCGACCGGCCCCGAGTAAAGTCCCTTCTCCTCGAGGCGCCGCTGCAGGTTCTGCCAGAAGTCCGCGCTCCAAAGTTCGGGATGGCTGGTCAGCGACTGTACCGTTACCTCGTATTTCGCCTCCAGCGCCCGCGTGATCAGCCGGGCGGCTTCCGAACCGTCGCGCTGCAGGCCGAGCACGCCCGAATTGTAGGCTGCGCCCAGATTGTGAAGGCCGAGCGCATCGCCCTTGTCGGCCGCGGCGCGATAATGCTTGAGCGCTGTTTCGGCATTGCTTGGCTTGCCGCCGAGCCCGTTCTCATAGAAATAGCCAAGCGTCGCTTCAGCGCGCGCATTTCCTTTGGCCGACGAGGTCTCATAGGCATTGGCGGCCTGCACCATGTCGATGGGCGTACCGCCAAGACCGCGGGCGTAACAGTCGCCCTTGACAAGAAGTCCACCGGGAAAGGAATCGGTTCCGAGTTTGCGGGCATAGAAGCAGGCTCTGGTATGGTCCACACGGGTGAACTTTCCCGAATAGAAGGCGAGCGTAAGGTTGTTGAGCGAGGATTCGTGGCCCTGGGCGGCAGCCTTGCCGTACCAGTCATAGGCTCTGGATGCATCCGGCTGCACGATCGTGCTCAGCTTGAAATCCGGGTCGAACAGCGTTCCATAGAAAAATTCGGCGACCATCTCGCCGCCGCGCGCGTCGCGCTCCAGCGTATCCATCGCGACTTTGCTGGTTTTGGCCGCATCGCGCACCGCAAGCAACTGGCTGACGCGCTGGGCAGGATCGACCGGCCTTGCCCATTGCGCGTTCTTGCTCGCCGTGGGCGTCGCCCAGAACCACAGCATGGCCAGAAGTGCGAGCGCCTGGGGAAAGACGATCCACGCCAGCCGATACCACTTGTCGTCATACCAGAGCTTGCCGTGGGCTGAGAGCCAGCTCGAATGGACCGGGATCATGACAAGGTCTCCGACATCCTTCCCATGATCAGCTGACCGTCGCTTCCAGCAGATCAGCCGTTTCGATCCGCGACAGATCCGCATTCGCATCAGTGGAGATGCGGATGGCCTGCGCCTCCCGCGCCTTTTCCAGCAGCGTGCGCATCGAACGCGCATTGCCCCAATCGGGCGCCTTGGTGCGGGATTCGATCCACGCCGTCAACGCTGCAGCGAAATCCTCAGGCAGCGAGAAATGCTGGCGTGCCGCCATGCGGCGAAGGATTTCGCAGAGATCGCTGGCGCCGTAGGGCGGGAAATCCACCGTCTTGGTGAAGCGGCTGCCCAGTCCCGGATTGCTCTCGATGAAGCGGCGCATCTCGTTGGGATAGCCCGCGACGATCACGACGATGCGATCGCGGTTGTCTTCCATGAACTTGAGCAGCGTGTCGATCGCCTCCTTGCCGAAGTCGTGGCCGCTGGCGCCGGTGCCTGCGGCCAGTGTATAGGCTTCATCAATGAACAGGATGCCGTCGAGCGCCTCCCGGCACCTGTCGAGGGTCTTGGTCGCGGTCTGTCCGACATAGCCCGCAACTAGGCCGGCGCGATCGGTCTCCACGATGTGTCCCCTGCGCAGAACCTTGAGGCTGCGGAAAACCTCGCCGATCACGCGCGCCACCTCGGTCTTGCCGACGCCGCGCGGTCCGGTGAACACCATGTGCTGGCTAAGTGCGGCGACGGGGAGGCCCTGTTCTCTCCGCTTCTGTTCGACCTCCAGCCGCGCGGTGAGGCGCTTGACCTCATGTTTGACCGGCGCAAGGCCGACCATGGCGTCGAGCTTCTCGAGCGCTGCGGCCGCCGAACCCCGGTCGTCTTCAGCCTTTTGGCCTGTGGCCTGAGCGACGTCCTCGATCGTGACCACCGAAATGTCGGCCGCAGGATTGTTCGCCACCCGCACCGCCTGCGCCTCGCGCGTCTTCTCCAAGAGCGTGCGCATCTCCCGCCCATTCGCCCAATCATCTGCCTTCGAGCGCGCCTCGATCCATGGCCTGAGCTTGGCCTCGAAGCCTGCAGGCAGGGCGAATTGCTGGCGCGCGGCCATGCGGCGGAAGATCTCGCACAATTCGCTCGCATCGTAAGAGGGGAAATCGACCGTCTTCGAGAAGCGGCTGCTCAGGCCCGGATTGCTGTCGATGAAGCGGCGCATTTCGTTGCGATAGCCGGCAACGATCACGACGATGCGGTCGCGATTGTCCTCCATGAATTTCAACAGCGTGTCGATCGCCTCCTTGCCATAATCGGCGCCGAGGCCGGCGGAAGCGGCGAGGCTGTAGGCCTCGTCGATGAACAGGATGCCGTCGAGCGCCTCGCGGCATTTGTCGAGCGTCTTGATCGCGGTCTGCCCGATATAACCGGCGACGAGACCGGCACGGTCGGTCTCCACGACATGGCCTTTGCGCAGCACCTTCAGTCCGCGAAAGATTTCGCCGATCAGGCGGGCGACCTCGGTCTTGCCGACGCCGGGCGGGCCGGTGAACACCATGTGCTGGCTGAGCGCCGAAACGTCGAGACCCATATCGCGCCGCTTCTGTTCGACCTGCATGCGCGCCACCAGCGCCTTGACTTCCTGCTTCACCGGAGCAAGCCCAACCATGGCGTCAAGTCTGGCGAGCGCCGCATCCGTCGAAGGAACTCCCGCCGTTTCATCGTCGTCGGTGATCGCGATGGGGCGGACCAAATCGGCCGTATTCGCCTGCGGCTGATCGTGCTGCTGCACCAGGCGCATGGCGATAAAGGTCATGCTGAAGCCTGCGGCGACAATGGACAGGATCGTCAGCGCGGTGGTCATCATGGCCGTTCAACCGCGCCCGGTTGCCTTCAACAGGTCGACGATTTCGATGCGCGACAGATCGGCAGACGGATCGGTGGCGATCCGAAGCGCCTGCGCCTCGCGCGACTTTTCCAGAAGCGTGCGCATCTCCCGCGCGTTGGCCCAGTCCTCGGCGCGCGAGCGTTCGCTGATCCACGGCGCCCCGAAAAACCGTCAGGCAGGGTGAAATGCTGCCGCGCCGCCATGCGGCGGAGGATTTCACAAAGTTCGTCAGCGCTGTAGCGCGGGAAGTCAATGGCCTTGGTGAACCGTCCGGCCAGCCCCGGATTGGTGTCGATGAAGCGGCGCATTTCGTTGGGGTAGCCCGCGACGATCACCATGATCCGGTCGCGATGGTCTTCCATGAACTTCAGGAGCGCCTCGATCGCTTCCCTGCCGAAATCGGCGCCCGAACCGGGCGTGCCGGCCAGCGTGTAGGCCTCGTCGACGAAAAGAATGCCGTCCAGCGCCTCGCTACACTTCTGCAGCATTTTGGGCGCGGTCTGCCCGATATAGCCCGCCACCACGTCGGCGCGCTGAACCTCGACCAGATGTCCGACCCGCAAGACCTTGAGTGCACGATAGATGTCGCCGAGCGCACGCGCCACCTCGGTCTTGCCGACGCCCGGTGGACCGGTGAACACCATGTGCAGGCTCAGCGGCGCCGAGGTGAGGCCCTGTGCGCGCCGTTTCTGCTCAACCTGCAGCCGCGCGATCAGGCCGTTGACCTCGCGCTTGACCGGCGCCAGACCCACCATGGCTTCGAGCTCCTCGATTGCCTTGTTGGGCGCGGAGTCCGGGATTTCCCGTTCGGGCGCCAACAGCATCTGGAAGGTTTCGGCCAGGCCGCCGCGCGGCGCCGGCTGCAGCGCGCCGGCTCGCGCATAGGAGGATGCCGCCACCGACACCAAAAGTCCGATCGCAGCGAGTACCAGCACGATCAGCGTGCCGCTGAGCATGTGCTGGGTCGAAGGAGAGAGCCCCTTGATCCATCCCGCCGGTCCGGACTGCGGATTGAGAATCCAGGCGGTGATCATCGTGGCGCCGACGCCGCCGATGATGATGGCGAGGATCTGCTGGTCCTTGAACAGGTTTCTCATCGCGAGGTCTTTAACAGGGGTTCACGGCGCGCCAGACGACGGGGATGCTTTGCGAGCCGGGAAGCTCGATCAGCACGCGCGTCGGCGTCAGGCCCAGGACGGCACCGGTGGCATTGCCTTCAACCACAAAGGTGCCGGCGCCGGCGCCATAGGGCGCCGGATAAGGCACCGCGATCCGCTGCATATTCTCAGTGACCGTGAAATAGGGGGAGGCGTAGTTCCCCGAGCGGATGCGAAGCGTGCTGCCAATCGCGGCCGTACCCTTGGCGATGGTCATCGAGGCCAGCGGAATCTTGCAGCGCTGCGCATCCTCGGCCAGCGGACCCGCCGCCGCGGGCGTCAGGGTGGTAGCCGCTTCGCCCAGGTCGCGCTGGGCAACAAAGTTCACGGCCGGCTGCGCCGGATCGCCCGAAACGAAGTTGATGTCGGCGTTCTTCAAGATTAGTCCAACGGCCGCAACCGTGAGCAGGCCCCCGACCGCGGCGACCAGGGCCGCACGCCGGCTGGGCCTGACGCTGGTGCTGAAACCGGGCGTCTCGGGCCGGCTCTTTGCCGCCGGCGTCTGCGCTTGTTCGGACATTGCCCCTGCCTTCGCGTTGGCAGCCCCACTCCTCACGGGATAGCTTACCCAAGCGGCCATGGGGCGGAAAGTTATTCAACGGGGTCAAACCTATCAAAAGCCGACCGCCGCACTGTGACGCCGCGCACATTAGGCGCAGCTCCTGCCAACCGTCGCCACGATCCGACCGGCGCGCTTCGATCGCGGCGCGGGCCGGGCCGTGCCGCACATCGTGACCGCCCGCGTTTCGGGTAAGGAATTCATGCAGGAAGGCGGTTTGCGAAGCCTTCCTCTGCAGTCGCTTCAACTGTGAGCCCGGTCGTCTGTCGGGCGCTCGGGAGCGTTCGTGAGACGTTCGTTGGCCGTTTTGGGACGTGGCGGCGGTTCCTCGGGTGGCGCGCGCGCAACAAGCGAGGCCGGTTATCGGATTTCTCGGCCGCAATTCACCCGAAACGTAGCGACATCGCCTGACCGCGCTGCCGTTCGGCCTTGAGTAGACAAGCTGCGTCGAAGGTTAGAATGTGGCGAGCGAACAGGGTCGGGCAGGGGAGCAGCTTGCGGCGCCTGTCCTCGATATGCGCTGCCCGCGAGCGCATCCTCAAATGGCGAAAAGTCATCGACGAAAGTAGAACTGATCGTCATTCTCAGCACCGCCAATGCTCGACTTGACCGTGCCGCCGGCGTGATCGAACAGCAAGAAGCCACGCGGCGTCGGCTTCCCGCCCTTGTTTGTCAGCAGTCGCACAAAGCCGCTGCCGACGAGGTCGCGAAAATGAACCTGCCAGGCGTCTGCATGAGGGCCTGGGAAGTCGCCGCTGCGGCTGAAAATGGCTTCATTCAGCAATTGCGCGGATGAACTAGTTCCAATGCCGCGTCACTGCGCCGCGCCGATGCCGGATTTGTGAAGCGGTATGCCGCGGTATTGGCGCGCTCGATCCCCAAACTCGCCCATTCGGGTGCCGGACGAGGCGATTCATTAACAAAGGTTTAACAGTCGCTCGCCCAGCGCCACAGGTGCCAGGGAATGTTGCGGGATAGCTACATCCCACACAAAACATATGATTTTTTCGCGATCGCGGAAATCTAGCACAACTATTGCATTGCCTCATGAAGTCGGTCGCGTGTCCAATGGAGCTATGTGCAGATGCTGATTCGCGGGCCGGGTACAGGCAACGCTTCGACGACGTGGAAGTAATGACGCGCGTTACAGCGATGCAGCAGACCTTATGAGGAGAGGGATCATGTACAACGATTCTTTGTTCAACGCTTTCGCGCGATCGTTCGAGGCGCGAAGCGAAACGGACATGTCGATGGCGGAATATCTGGAATCGTGTCGAGGCGATCCGATGCGATACGCAAATTCGGCCGAACGACTACTAGCAGCGATCGGTGAGCCTCAGATGATCGACACGGCCAAGGACCCCCGCCTTGGCCGAATCTTTTTGAATCGCACGATGCGCATCTATCCGGCGTTTGCCGGATTTCACGGCATGGAAGAAACGATCGAGCGCATCGTCGGTTTCTTCCGGCATGCCGCGCAGGGGCTCGAGGAGCGCAAGCAGATTCTTTATTTGCTGGGCCCGGTCGGCGGCGGCAAGTCGTCGCTTGCCGAGCGCCTGAAGTCGCTGATGGAAGTTCACCCGATCTATGTGCTCAAGGCCGGCGACGAACTCAGCCCGGTGTTCGAATCCCCGCTCGGCCTGTTCGATCCGGAGAACCTCGGACCGATCATCGAAGAGAAATACGGCATCCCGCGCCGGCGCCTCAACGGCCTGATGAGCCCATGGTGCTACAAGCGTCTCGAAGCCTTCGGCGGCGACATTTCGCGCTTCCGCGTTGCCAAGATCCAGCCCTCTCGTCTGCGGCAGATCGCGGTAGCCAAGACCGAGCCCGGTGACGAGAACAACCAGGACATCTCCTCGCTGGTTGGCAAGGTCGACATTCGCAAGCTCGAGACCTATGCGCAGAACGATCCCGACGCCTACAGCTATTCCGGCGGCCTCAATCGCGCCAACCAGGGCATCCTCGAATTCGTCGAGATGTTCAAGGCGCCGATCAAGATGCTGCACCCGCTGCTGACGGCAACGCAGGAAGGCAACTATATCGGCACCGAGAACATCGGTGCGATTCCCTTCACCGGCATAGTTCTCGCGCATTCCAACGAAGCCGAATGGCAGAGCTTCAAGTCCAACCGGAACAACGAAGCTTTCATCGACCGCATCTGCGTGATCAAGGTCCCGTACTGCCTGCGCGTGATCGAGGAGCAGAAGATCTACGAGAAGCTGATTGCGGGCTCCGAGCTTGCCTCCGCACCGTGTGCGCCGGCGACGCTGGAGACGCTGGCGCGCTTTTCGGTGATGTCGCGCCTGCGCCGGCACGAGAACTCGACGCTGTTTGCGAAGATGCGTGTCTACGACGGCGAGAGCCTCAAAGAGAGCGACCCCAAGGCAAGAAGCGTCCAGGAGTACAAGGATGCCGCCGGCGTCGACGAAGGCATGGACGGCGCCTCGACCCGCTTCGCGTTCAAGGTGCTGGCGGCGACCTTCAACCACGACACCGCGGAGCTTGGCGCCGACCCCGTCCACCTGATGTATGTGCTCGAGCACGCGATCCGGCGTGAGCAGTTGTCGGAGGAAATTGAGAAGCGTTATCTCGAATTCATCAAGGCCGAGCTCGTGCCGCGCTACGCGGAGTTCATCGGCAACGAGATTCAGAAAGCGTATCTGGAATCCTACTCCGATTACGGCCAGAACCTGTTCGACCGTTACGTCGACTACGCCGACGCGTGGATCGAGGATCAGGACTTCAAGGATCCCGACACCGGCCAGATGCTCAACCGCGACCTTCTCAACCAGGAACTGACCAAGATCGAGAAGCCTGCCGGAATCGCCAACCCGAAGGACTTCCGCAACGAGGTCGTGAAGTTCTCGCTGCGCTCGCGGGCCCAGAACGGCGGCAAGAATCCGTCCTGGACCTCTTATGAGAAGATTCGCGAAGTGATCGAGAAGCGCATATTCTCGCAGGTCGAGGATTTGCTTCCGGTGATCTCGTTCGGTTCGAAGAAGGACGGCGAAACCGAGAAGAAGCACGGCGAATTCGTCGCGCGGATGGTGGGACGCGGCTATACCGAGCGTCAGGTCCGCAGGCTCGTCGAGTGGTACATGCGTGTGAAGCAAGCCGGCTGAGGCGGCCAGTACCGCCCGATCTGAAGTCCCTGCGCTATTTGCGGCCGGTTCGTTTCAGGGACTTCAGATCGCTAAGCGGTACTGAAATAATAGTTTGCTAGTGCCCATGACTTTCCGAAGTTCGTGAAAGGTGGGTGCTGCAAGGAACACGAACTTCGGAAAGTGAGCACTAGAACAGTGGCGATGTTCATAGTCGATCGGCGTCTGAATCCAGGCAGCAAGAGCCTGGAAAACCGTCAGCGTTTCCTGCGTCGCGCCAAGGCGCTGGTGCGGGGTGCGGTGAAGAAGACCTCCGAGGGACGCGACATCAAGGACGTGCTGGAGGGCGGGGAGGTCTCGATCCCGCTCGACGGGATGCATGAGCCGCGGTTTCGCACCGAAGGCGGTACGCGCGACCGGGTGCTTCCCGGCAACAAGAAGTTCGTCGAAGGTGACATCCTTCCACGCCCCGATGGAGGCCGGGGAGGGCGGGGATCGCAGCCGGGCGAAGGCGACAGCGAGGATGATTTCCGCTTCGTCCTGTCCCGCGACGAGTTCGTCGACCTCTTTCTCGACGATCTCGAATTGCCGGATCTGGCCAAGCGCAGGCTGGCCGACGCCGAGAGCGAAGGCCTCCAGCGTGCGGGCTATTCGACCTCGGGATCACCGGCGAATATTTCGGTCAGCCGCACGGTGCGACTGGCGCTGGCGCGCCGCGTCGCGCTCAGAAGGCCGAGGCCGGAGACGATCGCCCGGCTCGAGGCGGAGCTCGAGAGTTGCCAGGACGAAGGGCGCCGCGCCGAGTTGATCGCCGAGATCGAGGCGCTGAAAGCAAAGGCCAAGCGCATTCCCTTCATCGATCCGATCGATATCCGCTTCCGCCGGTTCGAGACGGTGCCCAAGCCGGTGGCGCAGGCGGTGATGTTCTGCCTGATGGACGTGTCGGGTTCGATGTCCGAACACATGAAGGATCTCGCCAAGCGCTTCTACATGCTGCTTTACGTGTTCCTCACCCGCCGCTACCGGCATGTCGAGATCGTCTTCATCCGCCACACCGACCGCGCCGAGGAGGTGGACGAGGAGACCTTCTTCCGCGGGCCCGCGTCGGGCGGCACGCTGGTGTCGAGCGCGCTGCAGGCGATGAGCGACATCGTCAGATCGCGCTTCCGCCCCGCCGACTGGAACATTTACGCAGCTCAAGCCTCCGACGGCGACAACTCGATCGCCGACAGTGCGCTCACCGGGCGGCTTTTGACTGATCAGATCCTTCCCGTGAGCCAGTTCTTTGCCTATCTCGAGGTCGGCGAGGCCACCGGCAGCTCCTTCGAAATGCCGGACTCCTCGCTGTGGACGCTGTATCAGCGCCTGCGCGCCGACGGCGCACCTCTGTCCATGCGCAAGGTCAACGAGCGCAGCCAGATCTTCCCGGTGTTCCACGAACTGTTCCAGCGTCGACGAAACCAGGAGAAAGCCGCGCCATGACAGCGACAGCCGAACGCCTGTTCGAGGGAGCGGATTGGGATTTCCCGAAGCTGCAGCGGATACACGATGCCTGCGAGGAGATCGCGAAAGGCGAACTCGGGCTCGATACCTATCCGAACCAGATCGAGATCATCACCGCCGAACAGATGCTGGACGCCTATTCTTCGGCCGGCATGCCGCTGTTCTACAAACACTGGTCGTTCGGCAAGCATTTTGCCCATCACGAGGCGTTCTACCGCAAGGGGCTGAAGGGTCTCGCCTATGAGATCGTGATCAACTCTTCGCCCTGCATCTCCTATTTGATGGAAGAGAACACCGCGACCATGCAGACGCTGGTGATCGCGCACGCAGCCTTCGGCCACAATCATTTCTTCAAGAACAACTACCTGTTCCGGCAATGGACCGATGCCGACGGCATCCTAGATTATCTCGACTTTGCCAAGACCTATGTGGCGCAATGCGAGGAGCGTCACGGGCGGCTCGCGGTCGAAGTCACGCTGGATGCGGCCCATGCCCTGATGTCGCATGGCATCGATCGCTATCCCGGCAAGAAGAATCTCGACCTTCGCGCAGAGGAAAAACGCGCCAAGGAACGCCGCGCGCATGAACAGAGCATGTTCAACGATTTGTGGCGGACGGTGCCGACAGGACCGGTGAAGAGCGCGGAGCTGTTGAGCAGCGAGCGGCGGCGCAAGCTGCTCGGGTTGCCGCAGGAAAATATCCTCTACTTCCTGGAAAAGACCGCGCCCCGCCTGCAGCCCTGGCAGCGCGAGATCCTTCGGATCGTGCGCCACATCGCGCAATATTTCTATCCGCAGAGCCAGACCAAGGTGATGAACGAGGGCACCGCGACCTACGTGCATTACCGCATCATGAACCGGCTGCACCAGCAGGGCCGGCTTTCTGACGGCAACTTCCTCGAATTCCTGCAGTCGCACACCAACGTGGTGTTCCAACCCGATTTCGACGACCAGCGCTTTTCGGATTTCAACCCTTACGCGCTCGGCTTTGCGATCATGCAGGACATCGAGCGCATCGTGACCCGCCCGGACGACGAGGATCGCGAGTGGTTCGGCGAGATCGCAGGCTCTGGCGACGTCATGGGTGTGCTGCGCAACGTCTGGGCCAACTACCGGGACGAAAGTTTCATCAGCCAGTTCCTCAGCCCGCGTCTGATCCGAAGCTGGCGGATGTTCCATCTGCACGACGATCCCGAAGAAGCCGCCGGCATCAAGGTCGATGCGATTCACGATGCGCGCGGCTACCGGCGAATCCGCCGGGAACTCGCCAAGCAGTATGACGTCGGCTATATCGATCCGAACATCGAAGTGGTTGATGTCGACCTTGCGGGCGACCGCCGCCTGATGCTGCGCCACGTCGTGGTGAAGGGCGCCCAGCTCAATGAAACCGACGCCAGGCGTGTTCTACAACATCTCGCTGATTTGTGGACGTATGACGTATCTCTGGTTGAAGTCGATGCCAAGGATACGGTATTGAAGGAGTACGTCGTCAGCCCGCGCAGCCTGGCGATAGCGGCCTGAACAAGCCCGAGAAAAGAGCGGAGAAAACGCCGGGACCGGCCGCCAAGCCTGTTGAAAACTCCGCACGCCATGAAATGTCCGCCGAGGGCGCCGAATTTTGCCCCAATCCCCGCAAGATATTGCGGCGGGTGTTTAAGTAGGGGAATGCACATGGCGTACAAGCGAACTGAGGTTGCTATCGAAAGAATTATTGCATCCTGTGATGGCAACATGCGAGGAGCGCTTGAAGCATTGATGCTGGTCAACGAGCATCTGGAGGCTGAGCTTTCCCGGCTCTACGCCTTCATGTCGATCGACGAGAGCGGCGAAGTAGCGTTCGAAACCCTGCACTGAGTTCCACTGCGCCATTTTCGATCGCCGATCGGCAAGGGCGCAAATCACTCGGACAGGTAGAAGCGACAAGCGTTGCCAGCGGGCGAGGCTGGAGCGAAGCGGGAGCCATTTGGCTCCGAGGCTTTGCGGCCTGTTGGATCCGCCGCAATCATTGTGGCGCATCGGGCGCACGTAGATCGATCCCGGTGTGAGAGGCGCCGCCGGGCGGGGCCGTTTTCAGCAAAGTTCCGGCCAGTAGAGCCGCATCGGATTTTCGACCAGAAGCTTGCGTTGCAGCTCGGGCGTGGTCGCAATCTGCGGGATGAAGTCCACCAACAGGCCGTCGTCGGGCATGTGGTTTTTCAGATTGGGATGCGGCCAGTCGGTGCCCCAGAGCACGCGATCAGGAAACGTCTCGACCATGCGGCGCGCGAAAGGAACCACGTCGCGGTAGGCGTTTTGTTCGCCGTTGAGCGCTACCGGTCCCGAAACCGACAGCCGCTCCGGACAACTGACCTTGGACCACACGTTCGGATTCTCGGTCATGAACTTGATGAAGCGTTCGAATTCAGGCCCGTCCACCGCTTTGCTCACATCGGGCCGGCCCATGTGATCGACGACGACCGTCGTCGGCAGGGCGGTGAAGAAGTCCCATAGCTCAGCCAGGTCGACCGCCTCGAAATAGATCACGACGTGCCAGCCGAGTTTTTCGATGCGGGCGGCAATCTCCATCAGTTCCTCTCGCGGCGTGAAATCGACGAGCCGCCTGACGAAGTTGAAGCGCACGCCGCGGATGCCTGCCTCGTGCAGCACGCGCAAATCAGCATCCGAGCTGTCGCGCCGCACCGTCGCAACCCCCCGTGCGCGCCCGTGCGCATGGTTGAGCGCATCGACCATCGCGCGGTTGTCGGCGCCGTGACAGGTCGCCTGCACGATGACGTTGCGCGAAAAGCCGAGATGATCGCGCAGGGCAAAGAGCTGCTCCTTCGAGGCGTCACACGGCGTATATTTGCGCTCCGGCGCATAAGGGAATTTGTCTTTCGGGCCGAAGACGTGGCAATGCGCATCCACCGCGCCCGGCGGCACCTTGAAGCGGGGTTTTGAGGGGTTTTCGTACCAGTCGAGCCAACCTGGTGTCTTTTCGGAGCGCGCAGTTTCGACCATTCACTTGCCCGTCTTTTTATTCTTGCTCGCGATGCTTACGAGAATGCGGTCGGCTTCACAGCGCCAATCCGGACTGCGCGCGAAACCTTCAAGTCCCCGCTCGCCGAACAGGCCGAGGTCGGCGAGATCGGCCATCCACGCCTGGCGTTCGGCCGTGCCTTGCGACGACCATGGCTCAAGCCCGATCTCGCGTACGGTTTCTGCCACCTCGCGCACTTCCTCGCTGCGGCGGCGGCCATGCTCGATCACGCGCTGGAAGAAGTAGGCGCCCTGCTTTTCCCAGTCGATGCCGGGGAAGGTTTCCTTCAGCGACGCCAGCACCGCATCCTCGACGCCATAGGCGCGCGCGGTGGTGAAGCTCTCGATCACCATGGCCTCAAGCCCCTTGATCATCACGCTGCGGCACATCTTTACCGCGGAGGCGACGCCGAGTTTTTCGCTGGCGACCCTGGCGTTGAATCCCAGCGCACCAATCAGCGGCGCGAGTTCGCCCGCATCCTTGCCGCCGAGCAGCAAAGGCACCCTGATGCGGTAGGGCGGAATCGATGTCATCACGGCGCCCTCGACATAGCGGCCGCCGCCACCGTCGATCAGCGCTGCCGCGCGTTGCTTGGCGCCGGGCGAAGCCGAATTGAAGTCGAGGAACCAGGTGCCGCGCTTCACCGTGCCCGCGCACGCCTCGGCCACCGACACGGCCTGGCTTGCGGTGACGGCGGAAACGACAAGATCGGATTGCGCAGCAAGTTCGGCATGCGAAGCCGTCAACCGCACGTCATGGTGGTTGGCGTGATCGCGCAAGGGACCGCCCGCCTCGTCGCCTCGAAGCTTGACGTCAAAGGCCATCACCTTGACGTCCTGCCTGCATAAATCTTCGGCGAGGATACGTCCGACTTCGCCGTACCCGACAAGGCCGACGTTCCATTTCGGCGGATTGGTTGCAGGCGCGGTCATGGCAGAGGATCTTTCCTGTCGGATAGCGGCGGATTTGTCTTTATAAACAGGTCCTACCGATGCAGGAAGGTAGTGTCTGCTTTGCGTCCGAAAATCGGACATCGGCCCGGCACAAAGGATATCCGCCACGGCCGTAAAGCTGCACTTCCCTTGCGCCGCCACGACACCTAAATTGAAGGCGAACGACAGGGAGTTCGCCATGCCGCAAGCCGCAACACCGACTGAAGAATCCGCTCTCGCGCCGGACCATATTGAAGCGACGCTGAACTACATTGTCGACGATGGCAGCAAGGTTTTCACCGTCGTCGCCGGTCCCGGCGGTACCGACACACGCTCAGGCGGCACAGCCGATCCGCGCCGCATAACCATTCACAACGGCCGTCGCCATCCGGAAAATTTTGTGTTGGAGCGCCACGGCTTTCGCTTCGTGTGCCACGACACGAAAGTTGAGGACTTCTATGACGAGGATCAAATCCGGCGGGTCTACTATCCGGAGATGGAAGCGCTGATCAAAAGCGAGAGCGGCGCCAGGCGCGTCGTCGTATTCGACCACACGCTACGTACCGCCGACGACGAAATGCGCGAGTCGAAGAGGACCCGAGAGGTCGTCCGCCGTGTTCACAACGACTACACGGAATGGTCGGCCCCCCAGCGTGTGCGCGATATTCTCCCTGACCAAGCCGAAGAGTTGTTGCAGCGGCGCTTCGCCATCATCCAGGTTTGGCGGCCGATCCACCATCCTGTGGAGACTTATCCGCTCGCCATGGCGGATGCGCAAACGCTGTCGCCACCGGATATGATTGTGTCAGAGCGGCGCGCGCCCGGACGCATCGGCCAGACTTATGCGATCAAGTACGATCCGAAACACAAGTGGTACTGGTTCCCGCGCATGCGGCGCGAGGAGGCCTATGTATTCAAGGTGTTCGATTCGATGAAGGACGGCCGCGCGCGCTGGACCGCGCACACCGCGTTCGAGGATCCCACCACCCCGCCGCATGCGCGGCCGCGCGAAAGCATCGAAATCCGCACGATGGCATTTTTTTAGGGGCGCGGGTCCCGCGCGTTGACGGCGTCAAAAAGCGACATCCCTGATCTCCAAGCGGATGTCTTCATGCGCGCTCGAAAGCGGACAGTCCCCGATATACGCCGCAGGTCTCGCAAGCTCACTGTTTCGGAATTTTCGCCTTCTCGATCACGCTCTGCCATTTGTCGATGTCGGATTTGAGCCGGCTTGCGATCTCCTCGGGCGTGCTCGCCTTGGCCTCGATGCCGAGCGTGAGCAGCCGCTTCTTTAGTTCGGCGTCGGCGAGTATATCCTGCAATGCGGCGTTGAGCGTTTTCACGATTTCCGGCTCGGTGCGCGCCGGCGCGAACAGCGCGTTCCAGGAGACGACGTCATAATTATTGACCCCGCTTTCCTGCACGGTTGCGAGATCAGGCATACTTTCCGAGCGCACCGGACCACTTGAGGCAAGCGCGCGGAACTTGCCTTCGGCGATGTTGCCCTTGATCGCCGAATAGCTGTCGATCATCAGCGCGATATTGCCCTGCAGGAGCGATACCTCGACCTCCGGCGTGCCGCGATAGGGGACAATGGTGAAATCGATATTGGCTGCAGTCTTGAACAGTTCGGCCGACAGGTTCTGCGTGCTGCCGACATTGATGGTGCCGACATTCAACGCGCCGGGCTTGGCCTTGGCCGCGGCGATGAAGTCGCCGAGCGTGGTGAAACCGGATGAAGCGGATGTGCAGAAGATGAAATCGAAAAATCCGAGGCTCGAAACCGGTGCGAAATCCTTCAAGGGGTCGAATGGCAGGCGCTTAAACACTGAGACGCTGATCGCGGTTCCGTTGGTCACCATGATCAGCGTATGGCCGTCGGGCGCCGCCGACATCACGCTGCGCGCCGCCGCAATGCCGCCGGCGCCGGGCTGGTTCTCGACAAAAAAACGCTGAGAAAGGGACTCGGAAAGTTTCTCCGCAATGATGCGCGCGGTCGTATCGGCGACGCCGCCGGCTGCGAATGGAACGACGATTCGAACTGGCCGGTTCGGATAATTCGCCTGCGCACGCGCAGCGGGCGAGGCAACGGCAGGCGCGCAAGCCGCCATCACCATCAGCCACAACGCTGGCCGAGCGCGCAGTTTGGCGCCATAAATTCTCATGAAAAGTCCATTGTCCCGGAAAAACGAAGCCGTCAAGCACCGGATTTACTTTGGTGCCGATGAAGCCGTGCTGAAGCGCGCGAGCGATCGCGCGCATTCAAGCAAACCGCTTCAGACTCAAACGAATGGCGACAGCGTGCCGGCGGCCGCCAGCAGCACCACAACGACCCATGACGGCAACTTCCAGACGGTGAGCAGCAGGAAGCCTGCAAGCGCCAGCGCAAAATCGCGGCCGCTCATCACCGCACTGGTCCAGACCGGGCTGTAGAGCGCCGCACCGAGAATGCCGACCACGGCGGCATTGGTGCCGCGCAAGGCGGCTTGCGCAGCGGGGCGCGCGCGCATCGCATCCCAGAACGGCAGCATGCCGTAGACCAGCAGCATGCCCGGAAGCAGCAAGGCGACGAGCGCAATCGCAGCGCCCGCAAGGCCATTCGGCGGCGAGTTCATCACGGCGCCGAGATACGCGGCGAAGGTGAAGAGCGGCCCCGGCACGGCCTGGGCCAGACCATATCCGGCCAGAAACGTCTCGTTGCTCACCCATCCGGGGCTCACGACCTGCGCCTGCAGCAGCGGCAGCACCACGTGACCGCCGCCAAAGACGAGCGCACCGGAACGGTAAAAGGCATCGAACATCGCGATCGTATGCGATCCGCTCGCAGCCGCTAGCACCGGAGTAAGCAGGAGCAGGGCCGCGAACAAAAGAAGAGCAATCCCGCCGCTGAGCCTTGTGACCGGAAAATTCAGGTGACCCGAGACAGGCGGGGCCTCTCCGCGACAAAGCCAGAGCCCGGCGCAAGCACCGAGTGCGATGGCGGCAATTTGCGCAATGGAGCCGGCGAATGTCACCACGACCGCGACCGCGGCCAGCGCAATGGCGGCGCGCGGCCGATCGGGTGTCAGGCTGCACGCCATGCCCCAGATGGCTTGCGCGACGACCGCGACCGCGACGAGTTTTAGCCCATGCAGGAAGCCTTCTGCCACCGGTCCGGTGAACGAGGCCGCACCCATGGCAAAGGCGAACATGATCACGGCCGACGGCATGGTGAAGGCGAACCAGGCGGCAAGGCCGCCCAACAGCCCGTTGCCGCGCAGAACGCCAAGGGAAAAACCAGCCTGGCTTGAAGCTGGTCCCGGCAGAAACTGGCAGAGCGCGACCAGGTCCGCATAGGTCGTCTCATCCAGCCATTTGCGCCGGACGACGAGTTCGTTGCGGTAATATCCGAGATGCGCAATCGGTCCGCCGAAGGAACTCACCCCTAGCTTGAGGAAGACTAGAAAAACCTCGACGACCGTCCCTCGCTCCGGAATTGGATTGGAAAGTGAATCGCGCCCCGACGGGATCTCTTGTGAAGCAGTATCGCCCACCCAAGCCTCCGAAACTTCCCTCTACCTGAAAGCGAGCCGCGTGAATTCGCTGCCGGCCACAAACACGAATAGCATATGTATTCGGATTCAGGGCCCTGTTCAGTTACGGGCTGCACGCTCTCGTGTCCTCATTTAGGTTGACACGTCGGCAAATCGGTCCTGTATTTTCGCCCCAGCACGCAAAGCCTCTGCCAGGTCCAGTTTGGAAGCGGCTCTCGTTTGCAAATCCAGGTCTGATTTAGGAATATTGCCATGCCCGATTTCAATCGTCGCGATGCCCTGAAGATGTCGGCGGGTTTTGCCGCCGCGGCGGCCGGTGAATTTTCCTGCATCGAGCTCGCCAAGGCAGGTCCAATTCAGGTGCCTGTCATCGACAAGCTCAGCGTGCGCGTCCTCGTCGACAGCGCCAGCGATATTTTCTTCAAGCCGGCTGAAGTAAGCGGCGTGAAGACCGAGCCCGGCCGCTCCGCCAACTCGCTGCTCCCGCTGCACAGCGAATGGGGCCTTTCGTTATTGCTGGAGCCGCAGCGCGGTGATGCCAAGCGCAGCTTCCTGCTCGATTACGGTTGGACGCCTGCGGCCATCAACGGCAACATGGAGCTGTTGAAAGTCGATCCCTCGAAGGTCGAGGCGCTGATCATGAGCCACGGCCATTGGGACCATTTGGGCGGCCTGATCGGATTCCTCGACAGGCACCGCAAGGTATTGCCGGCCGAATTGACCCTGTATGCCGGCGGCGAAGACAATTTCTGCCAGCGTTACGTGCGGGGGCAGGGTGGCGATTTGGCGGACTATGGCATGCTCGACCGCCGCGATCTCGCCAAGCGCGATGTCAAGGTGATGCTGTGCGAAACGCCGGTCGTGATCGGCGAGGCGGCATTCACCACCGGCAAGATCAAGCGCAACAGCATCGAGAAGGTGCTGCCGAACACGCTTGTCGAGTTCAAACTCAAGGATGGCGCCGGCTGCAACTGGAGCCACTACCTGCCGGCCGAGATGGAAGGCAAGATCGTGCCCGACGAGCACATCCACGAGCATGCGACCTGCTTCAACCTGAAGGACAAGGGCCTCATCGTCATCAGCTCCTGCGGCCATGTCGGTATCGTCAACTCGGTGCGGCAGGCGATGGAAGTCTCGGGCGTCGAGAAGGTGCACGCCATCGTGGGCGGTTTCCATCTCGGACCCGCGCCGGCCGATTACCTGACGCAGGTCGTCGCCGAGATCAGCAAGCTCAATCCGGATGTGATTATCCCGATGCATTGCAGCGGGCTCAATTTCACCCAGGAAGCGCAGCGCCAGATGCCGGGCAAGGTGCTGACCACGACCACCGGCACCCGCATCACCTTTGGCATCTGATCGGCAGCACGAGGCGATGGCGGCGGGTAGTGAATGGCAAATCCACGCCGCGATCGCTCGCGCGCTTTTCCTGGTCGTGTCGTTGCTCTGCTGCGATATGGCTTCCGCGGCCGACGAGCAGCAGTCCGCCGCGGAAATGATGGAAGATCTGATGTACGGCCGCGGAACGGTCGGCGGGCCGTTCACGCTGACCGACCAGAACGGACAGAAACGCAGCGACAGCGAATTTCGCGGCAAGCTGATGATCGTCTATTTCGGATACACCTTTTGCCCCGACGTGTGTCCGACCGATTTGATAGCAATCACCGAAGCACTCAACGCGCTGGGCGCTGCGGCCGAAGGCGTTCAACCGGTTTTCATCACGGTTGATCCCGAGCGCGACACGCCGCTACTCAAGGACTACGTCGCAGCCTTTCATCCGAGCCTTGTCGGCCTGGCCGGTTCGCCTGAGGCGATTCGGAAGGTCGCCAATTCCTACAAGGCCTATTACCGGAAAGTGCCGGGCGGGCAACAAGGGGAGTATTCGATCGACCACACCGGCATCATCTATCTGATGGGACGCGATGGCGAGTATCTCGGCTTTCTGCCGCCGCAGACCGACCCCGGGAAACTGACGGAAGTCTTGCGCAAGCATCTGGCGAAATAGATTGACCGGCTTGATGCCGCCGGACACCGAACGTTACGGCAGGCAATGGCGAACTCATGCAACGAGCTTGACAAGTTAGATGCAATTGCATTAAAGTAAATGCACTTGCATCTAAATTGGAAACGACCATGACCCAGCCTCAACGGACCGAATTCGCCACCTTCCTGCTTCGCGTCACGCTTGGCATCATGTACCTCTCCCATAGCGTGGTCCTGAAGCTTGCAACCTTCGGGCTTGCCGGCACCGCCGGTTTCTTTGTCAGCGTCGGCCTGCCGGGCTGGCTTGCCTATGTCACCTTTGCTGCCGAGGCTGTCGGCGGGGTGCTGCTGGTGCTGGGCGTGAAGACTCGCTGGGTCGTGGTGGCGCTGTCGCCGGCACTGTTCGGCGCCATCATCTGGGTGCACGCCTGGAACGGGTGGGTTTTCACCGCGCCAAACGGCGGCTGGGAATACCCCGCCTTCCTGATCGTCGCCAGCATCGTCCAGTTCCTCCTCGGCGACGGCGCCTATGCTCTCGCGCCCTCCAAAACCTCTGATCGTGCCGCGGGAGCAAGTGCAGCTGCAGCGAGCCCGGTTCGCGGAGCCGCGGCTTAACCAGCTCGGTAACTTGCCGCCTTACAGCAGGCTTACAGGAACCTTCTCGTTAACTTCCGATCCTTGCGGGAGCTTGTCGATCGCATCAAAAGGCCTCAATGGTGGTTAGGACATCCGAACCATCATGGCTGGTTGGCTGGCGATGCGATTGCTGGTTATTGAAGACAACGCCGTGCTTTCCGAGCTGCTCGCCAAGGGCTTGAGGACGGCCGGCTATGAAACCGACCTCCTGGGCACGGCGGCAGAAGCCCGCGCCGCCGTGATGACGACGTCGTACGCGGCCGTGATCCTCGATCTCGGCTTGCCTGATGGCGAGGGGTTGTCGATCTTGAGGGAGCTCAGGCATCGCAAGGACTCGACGCCGGTGCTCGTGCTCACCGCACGCGGCGGAGTTTCGGACCGCGTCAGCGGACTGCGCAGCGGCGCCGATGACTACATGGTCAAGCCGTTCGCGCTCGAAGAGCTGGTCGCGAGGCTGGAAGCGTTGCTGCGCAGGCCGGGCCAGCAGCTCGGAAGCTCGCTTCATATCGCCAATCTCGAGTTCGACTTGCGCAGCCGCCAGGCATCGATCGACGATCAGCCTCAGGTTCTGTCGTCGCGCGAAACGGCCGTGCTCGAACTTCTGATGCGCAGCAAGGGGCGCGTGGTCTCGAAGAAGCAGGTCGAGGACCATATCTTCGGGATCTCCGGAGAGGTCGCCTCCAACGCCGTCGAAGTCTATGTCCATCGCCTGCGCAAGCAGCTTGCCGACAGGGGCGCCAAGGTTCAGATCCATACCATTCGCGGGGTCGGATACCTCATCGCCGAGGAAAAGCGTGATCCGGTTTAAGTCGATCATTTCAAGGATCGTGATCCTGCACGTGATCGCCGTGGCGATCGCGTCGATCCTGATGTCGCTGGCACTCTCCTGGCTTCTCAACATCGCAACCAACAACATCCACAATGAGGCGATGGAGGAGCAGGCGGCATCCGTCGCCCAGCATCTTGTCCTGCGGCCCGACCGCAGCCTCGCGCTCGAGCTTCCGCCAAGCCTTCAGGGCCTCTACTCGCAGCCTTACGGCCGATATTCCTATGCCGTGGTGGACGATCACGGCAAAACCCTGTTTTCCTCGCTGGACGACCAAACGCCGGTTTTTGCCGCCGATCCCCACGCCGCCGACGTTCAATACCTGCAAACCCGCAAAGGCGGCGCGGCCATTTCCGGCGCGAGCATACGCCGGATCATCGGCGGCAGGACGGTGTGGGTGCAGGCGGCCGAAGACCTCGCCAACCGCGACGTGTTGATCGACGACATCGTCGAGGATTTCTTCAAACACGTGGGCTGGATCACGCTGCCGATCCTTCTCGTGCTTCTGGTCACCGATATCGCGATCTTCCGTCGCGCGCTTCTGCCGCTCCGGCAAGCCTCGGAAACCGCCCAGGATATCGGTCCCGCCCGGACCGATATCCGCCTGCCGGTCGACGCGATTCCGAGCGAGGTGCGGCCGTTGGTTTCGGCGATCAACAAGGCGCTCGACCGGCTGGACCAGGGTTTTCGGCTGCAGCGCGAATTCACCGCGGATGCGGCCCACGAGCTGCGCACGCCGCTGAGCATCCTGCGCACCCGCGTCGAAACGCTCGACGACCCGCGCGTCGCAAGAGCCCTGCATTCGGACATCGAGGCGATGAGCCGGGTGGTCGGTCAACTGCTCGACATTGCCGAACTCGAGGCATTTACGATCGATCCTTGCGAAGTGGCGGACCTGCAGGCCGCCTGCGCGGAGGTCGCCGAGTTCATCGCGCCGCTCGCGCTCGAGCAGGGAAGGGAGATCGCGTTGCTGGGTACCAGCGTGCCGGTGTGGATCAGGGGCAATGCCGAGATGATCAAGCGCGCGATCCGCAACCTCGCCGAAAACGCCATCCGGCACGCTCCCAAGGACACGGTAGTCGAATTCGTCGTCGAGGAGAATGGCACGGTGACGGTGCAGGATCGCGGTCCGGGAATTTCGGACGAGGAACGCGAGCTGATTTTTCAACGCTTCTGGCGGCGCGATCGCAACCAGCAGGGAAGTACCGGGCTCGGGCTTTCCATCGTGCAGCGCATCGCCGAACTGCACGGGGCGGCCATCGAGGTCCGGAACAGGCCGCTCGGCGGCGCGCAGTTTTCACTTGCCTTCGTCAAGGCCGAGCAACCGGCCACGGCGGCCTGAAAAGATCCACGTTTTGTCTGCCGCCACTTGACGCAGGCCCGCGTCCTACGATCAAGATGCTTTCGCCCGAACCTCATCACGGGCTAGTGTGGCGGTCCAGAAGTCCGCATCATTGCTGCTGCGAGTTCGTCATGCGGACTTCTGAACCAAAGCCACACTAGAAAACAATGACTTACTGGTGTCCTTTCGATTCC
>Ga0210399_10000128_pt1 | contig 57973 bp, 58 predicted proteins | sample IncBWC14MmetaG_FD_150865 | JGI IMG/M metagenome (GOLD analysis project Ga0210399, IMG submission 150865) | Forest soil microbial communities from Barre Woods Harvard Forest LTER site, Petersham, Massachusetts, United States - Inc-BW-C-14-M | ecosystem: Environmental > Terrestrial > Soil >...
GTCGGCACGCCATAGCTGAATCCGCCGAACCGCCGTATACGCGACCCGTACGTACGGTGGTGTGACAGGGACAGCGGGCGACCGCCTACCTATGTTTAATTTCAGGAGTTGAAATAGCCCTGCCAAGGCCTAGGAACTTGTGACATGTGCGAGGGTGATCAGGCGCGCGTACTTCTTTTCCACTATTGACCGGGATTTTCTGCCTTCTATGATCGCGCCACCATTGTGATTTCGAGCGTACATCTCCGCTGACCCTGCCGTCCTTAGGTTCGCGGCATCGGCTCTGTTACGATGCCTCGCTATGATTGAGCCTCAAGTTGAAAACGGCGCGGCTGACATCGCGCATTCCACGGAGGTCGTGGAACGCGAGTCTGGACTTCGCCGCGAACTGAAGCCCCGGCAGGTGGCGATGATTGGCCTGGGCTGCACGATTGGCACGGGGCTGTTTCTGGGCAGCGCCATTTCCGTGAAGCTGGCCGGTCCCTCGGTTATCGTGAGCTTCGTGCTAGGCGCTTTCGTGGCACTCACCGTTATGTGGGCGCTGGCCGAGATGTCCGTGGAGCATCCGACTGCGGGCGCCTTTGGCTTGCACGCGGAGATGTACCTCCATCCTTGGGCGGGATTTGCGATTCGCTACACGTACTGGCTGTGCCTGGTGGTGATCATTGGCAGCGAAGTCGTGGCGGCGGCAATCTACTGTCAGTATTGGTTTCCCAATGTACCCGCGTGGTTGTGGATTGCGGGATTTTCTCTAGCGATGATCTACGTCAATACCCTAAGCATCGAGAATTTCGGCACTCTGGAATATTGGTTCGCGATGATCAAGGTCGTGACCATTGCTGTTTTTCTGGTGCTGGGTGCGGCGCTGCTGTTCGGTTTTGGGTTTCCTCGCATCGGGGCGGGGAACTACACGGCTTACGGCGGCTTCTTTCCTGGCGGATGGTCCGGAGTAGCGCTGGGCGTGACCATGGCGATTTTCAGCTATCTGGGGCTGGAGATTGTCGGAACGACCGCGGGTGAAGCTGCTGACCCCAAGATCGCCGTGCCGCGCGCGTTGCGCCGCACCTTGCTTACCCTAGTGCTCTTCTACATTGGTGGCTTAGCCATCGTTGTGGGTATCGTGCCCTGGACCCAGATCGGATTGGGCGAGAGTCCCTTTGTTCGCGTGTTTGAAACCGTGGGAATTCCCGCCGCTGGGCACATCATGAACTTCGTGGTGCTGACCGCGGCGTTGTCTGCCGCGACTTGCAACGTATATTTCACGTCGCGTTTGCTGTTTTCGCTCGCGCGGGGCGGATACGCACCGTTACGACTGGGGCGTCTGAACAAGCGAGGCATGCCAGTCGCGGCGGTATTGGTTTCCAGCGTGGGTATGCTCGCGGCACTTATCCTGTCTCAACTATTCAAGAACACGGCATTTGTGTTCATGATCGGCGTAGCCTTCTTTGGCGGTCCCTTCATCTGGATTATGATCTTGGCGACACACCTGGCATTTCGGCGAGCCACGACCCGGGCTGGAAAGGACATTCTGCGTTTCGCGCCGCCCGGTCCGTGGAGTTCCTTATTTGGGCTCGTTGCACTTTTCGGGGTGCTGATCTCGACGTGGTGGGTACCGAGCTTCCATATCACCCTGCTCGCCGGTCCCCCCTGGCTCATTTTCATCACTTTATGCTATTTGGCGTGGAGAAGAGCGAACCCGGTTGCCATCCCCCCAAAGTCAACCCCAAGGTGAACCCTCGATCGCGAGTTTGGTCTAGCGGGAGATAGGAACAAGAAATTGCCACTTCGTGGAAGTAAAGGCGGACTCCCACAACGTCCGAGCGGACGCCACATTGGGACCGCACCTTGCGATGCTTTAATTTTACGGAATCGCGGCTGCGGTCTCGTTTGAATACCCGCTTTCGGCGTCGGTAGTATCAACGGCAGTGCTGACGTAGTAGTAGGTCGTGCCGGATTGGACGCTGGTGTCTGTATAGGCGGCGGTTGGAACCAGCGAGGAAGTAATTTTGGTGTAAGGCCCGCCGGTGGTGCTCCCGCGATAAACGTTAAAGCCAGCTAAGTTCGAGGACGTATCGCTCCAGGTCAAACTCACCGAATGAGACACCGCCTGCGTGGCCAAACCAGATAACGTGATCGTCGTCGGAGAATTTGTGGCAGTGCTTACAACAGAGGCGCTGCCTGAGAGTGTTCCCGCGGTCAGCGGTGCGAACAGGACCGAGAAGTTGGTGATTTGACCGGCGGCCAGATTCAGAGGCAGAGACAAGCCTGTAATGCTGAAGGGAGCGCCCGAAAAATTCAGCTGTGAAATGGTCACCGCGGCATTTCCCGTGTTCGACAGCGTAACGGTTTGACTGGCGCTGCTGGTGCCAACAGTGGTGCTTGCAAAACTGAGCGAAGCGGGGCTGGCAGAGAGCTGAGACGTCTGAGCCACGCCCGATCCTGAGAGCACAAAGTTTGCTGGTGAAACCGGGGCATTGCTGACGAGCCTTAGCGTGCCGGAAACCGTGCCCGCCCCCGCGGGTGTATAGCTCAGCGTGAACGAGCTCATAGTGCCTGGAGCAACATTGAGAGGAAGCGTCAGACCCGTTATTGAGAAGCCCGCGCCGCTGAGGCTGCTTTGCGAAATATTCAGGGTAGCGCTTCCGGGGTTCGAAATCGTCATCGTCTGGGTGTTTGTTGAACCCACGGGCACGTTGCCGAAGGCCACATTGCCCGGTTGCAATGAAAGTTGCGGTTGAACGCCCGACCCCGCGAGACCAATGGAGGCAGGAGAGTTGGTTGCATTGCTCACGACGGAAACGCTGCCCGCGGCCGCACCTGTCGCCGAAGGATCAAAGCTAACCATCAACGTGGCCATTTGCCCAGGAGCGAGTGACGAGGGTACGGGAATTCCGCTTGCGGTAAATCCGCTGCCGGTTACCTTGACTTGTGAAATGCTAACCGCAGTGTTGCCGGTGTTCGTGAAGGTCACCGCGCTGGAAGCGCTTGTCGTGCCGACGAGAATATTCCCGAAATTTAAGTTGCTGGCACTGGCGGAGAGTTGCAATTTCTGCGCCGTACCCGCGCCACTCAGCGCAATCTTTGCGCTGGGCGTATTCGCCGCATTGCTGAGGACGGTGACACTACCCGTTGCACTTCCAGCGGTAAGCGGCGAGAAAGAAATCGCGAGGGATGCGCTTTGACCGGCAGGAACGGTCATGGGCAGCGCGAGCCCGATGGCGGCGAAGCCTGTTCCTTTCGCACTGACCTGCGAGATGCTCAGGTCCGCCGTACCGCTGTTGGTCAACAAGACAGACTGCGAGCTGGTACTGCCAACCAGCACGCTCCCGAGATTCAGCGATGTGAGGCTCAAGGAAATCTCGGGGACGGGGCCTGGTGGCGGCGGGGTCGGGGCTAACCCGGTTCCGGACACAGGGACCCTTCTTGATCCGTCCCTGCCTTGTATCGAAAAGTTGATACTGCCGGAAAACCTTGCTGCTGCATTCGGGGTGAATACCACAAGAAACGATACTCCCTGGCCGGGCGCGACACTGACGGGCAAGGTGGGGCCCGAGACGGCGAATTGTGGGATGCTGCTCGCGGCTTGCAGGATTTCGATGTTTCGGTTTCCCGTATTAAGCAGCGTAATCGCTTGAGACGAACTGAGGGTATTGACCGGCACAGAGCCAAAATTCAGCGATATCGGGTTGGCCGTAAGTCTGGACTCTGCAGCTGCTTGCTGGGTGAAGGTCCCAAACAGCAGGGGTCCCAAGATAAGAGAAAATAGAAAGAGACGGGACTTCATCAAGATCTCCTGGATTGCGCGATGAATCCAGGCGGGAGGGGGGAACCGCGTCCGTGGTTTTCACCTAGAACTGCTTCACTGCAATCTCAGTATGAACAAGGCATCGCGGCTGAACTACTGGTGCGCGGAACAGTTTTGGTACAGGTCTGTGACACGGAGGAGGTACAGGGTAGCTGGTTTGACACGTGCGACGGGGGCGTTAATCAGACAGCGAGGAGACTACGGGGATGGGTACGGAACGTTGCCACCAGTAATATCGCAGCTGACAACGTAATATCGAGGGACATTCCGGAGCAAATGTCGCGGCATACAAATGTTCGCCCAAAATTGCACGGGCATCTGGGAAGGCCATCGAAGAATAGGCTACACAGGACCTTTAAAGACGGCAGCCACGTCGAGTTTTAAGCAAACTTATGGCTTCTGTCGTGTCGCCGCTGACTGGCCATAAGAAGTGCGGCGGGCATGTGGGTGACGAAGATGGAGGGGGTTCGGTCACCGGAAGTGTCGCTAAAGACTGCAACAGCGAAGTTCCCGTGGGCAACTATGGATCCCAAGCCATGGGTTTCGAATGCGTGCTGGCAAAAGCCTCGCTCAAAAGAGCCGCGCGAGTTCTCCCGGCGTTCGATATCGATGACAGACGCACCCTTTAGCGTCGTTTCTGTGAAAATCATGAAGTAGGGCTCTTTTTCCTTTCCAATCTTGACGCCAAAAATCGCAGGCTCGACGATAGCGCCTGACATCGACGTGTCCGAGCAATCCAGCCGGCTGCCGATGACGGAATCTCCACTTCCTGGGCGGTTAGAACCAGACACAGATGAAAACGGAAAGCGGATGCTGGCGAGAGATATCCGACACTCTCACGCTAGCCGCTGCCTACTTCAGTGACAACGCTTGATTGATAGGCTTTGCTGGGGAAAGTAGGACTCATGCCCACAACGCTCAGCGGCTCTCACGTCTCGCTATTGCTAGGAGAGGTTAATCAAGATCAGTAATGTCGTGAACCATATCACAGACTTCAGCAGAATCGGTGGTTGCGTTGTCTGGTAAATGCACCCAGCAAGCTGCCACAAGGGGTGACTCCCCGGCGTAATTTTTCTTCCCCACTTTGAGAGACGTTGGCATATTGGCGACTTTCTCTACGATGGCACTCCAACCCTCAATCCAGGCGAGCCACTTCACGCTTGAACAGGGCGAACGCCAGCTTGCGCCGGAATCATGTTCTGTAAGAAGCCCGCGATTTCCCCGACAACCCGCTCGCGCTGCTCGGCGCTGAGTTGCGGAAACATCGGTAACGATACGATCTCGGGCGCAATTTTCTCCGTCACCGGAAAGTCCCCGCGGCCATTTCTCAGTCCTGCATAAGCCTTTTGCAAGTGCAGCGGCACAGGGTAGTGAATTCCTGTGCCAATCTTGGCTTCGGCCAGGTGCTTCTGCAAGCCATCGCGATCTCGAACGCGAACTACATACAGGTGATAGACCGCTCGCGCCCAGTCCGGGCAGTAGGGTCTCACTACTCCGTCCACGTTCGACAGGAGCCTGTCGTAATGCCGCGCGGCTTCAGCTCGCTTCCGGTTCCATTCCCCTAGATGTTTGAGTTTCGCGGATAGTATGCCCGCTTGGATCGAATCCAGGCGGCCGTTATAGCCCTCGATATCGTGATAGTACTTCTTGGATTGCCCATGGTCGCGAAGCATCGACACTTTTTTCGCTAGCGATTCGTCGTTCGTCGTGACCGCTCCACCTTCGCCGCACGCTCCCAGGTTCTTTCCCGGATAGAAGCTGAATGCGGCGGCCTTACCCATCGACCCCGCGGTGCGCCAGCGGTTTTCCTTCTTTGAGAAATACTCCGCGCCGTGCGCCTGGCAGGCGTCTTCAATCAGAATCAGGTTGTACTGCCTTGCGATCTCCAGCAGCGCATCCATATCCGCGGTCTGTCCGTACAAATGGACAGGAACGATGGCGGTGACCGGCTTTCCGGTCTTGTTATCAATCACCGCTCCCGTTTGCCCGTCGACCGTGCACGACTTCTCCAGGTACTCCCGCACCTTAGCCGGGTCCATGTTGTACGTCCGTTCGTCGACATCCACGAATCTCGGTTCGGCTCCGGACTGTGAGATCGCTTCCACAGTCGCGATAAAAGTGTTTGGCACGGTAATCGCGACGTCGCCGGCTTTCACACCCGCGGCCGTTAGCGCGAAACGCAGTCCATCGGTTCCGTTACTGGCACCGACGCAATACTTCACGCCGCAGAAATCCGCGAACCCGCGCTCAAATTGTTCGACCAGCGGGCCGCCGATGAAGCTGGCGGTATGCAGCGCGCGCTTGAAAACTTCGGTAAGTTCCTGTTCCAGCTCGACGTGCGGCGTAACAAGATCAAGAAACGGAATGGCTTCCTTGGCGTTCACTTTTGGTCTCCTGGTACGGTGGCCGCGGCGGTATCAATGGACCTGTTCACTTTCGCGGGATTTCCAACGACGATGGCATTGGCGGGTACATCCTTCGTGACTACGCTTCCCGCACCCACAATGGCATTTTCGCCGATGGTCACATTGGCCAGAATTGTCGCTCCCGAACCAATCGACGCGCCCTTCTTGACCAATGTGCGCTCAACCTTCCAGTCTTTTGCGGTCTGCAGTTGCCCGTCCGACGTGACTGCGCGAGGATAGGGATCGTTTATGAATGTGACGCTGTGCCCGACGAATACGTTGTCTTCAATCGTCACGCCCTCACAGATGAAGCTATGGCTTGAGATCTTGCAGTTCTTTCCTACGCTCGCATTTTTCTGAATCTCGACGAAGGCCCCAATTTTCGTGCCGTCGCCTATCTGGCAGCCATATAGATTGATGAACTTCGACAGACATACATCCTTGCCGAGTTTCACATCCGCAGCAATGCAGCAGAAGTCGCTCATAGCCCGAAAATTTTCCCTTTCTGTTGTAGGGACTTATCGGCGGTCTCCAGCATGCGCACTACCCGCAGACCGGCTTGGCCATCGTTGAACGGTTGCTTATGTTCGGTTATGCACTCAATGAAATACGCCGTCTCGGCTTTGAGCGCCTCCACTTGCTCAACCTTGGGCGACCACATGTCGCCAGTTCGATAGCTCACCAGTTGCTGATAAACGGCTTCACCGGTGGTAAATTGCACGCCTTTGTCGTAGACCTTGATCTTCTCGTCTGCCTCGATGTCATTCCAGACAAGCATCTTCTTCTCGCCGCCGATCAGCGTTGTGCGTACCTTCACCGGGGATAGCCAATTGACGTTGAGGTGCCCGATCATGTTGTTTGGATAATAGATCGTTATAAAGGCCACGTCCGCGATGCCATTCAGGTGGCCTTCGCCTGTGGCCACCAAAGCCTCCGGTTTCTCCGTAATCAGGTAATCCATTATGGAGAGATCGTGTGGCGCAAGGTCCCAAATTACGTTTACATCATGTTGGAAGAGTCCCAGATTCACACGCGTCGAGTCATAGTAGTACAGCTGGCCAAGAGTTCCGTCGTCGATCAGCCCGCGGATCTTCCTCACCGCACCTGTGAACAAGAACGTGTGGTCGACCATGACCTTCAAGTTCTTCCGTTCTGCCAACTCGATCAGTTCTTCAGCTTGTGCTGTCGACGACGTAAAGGGCTTTTCCACAAAGACGTGCTTTCCGTTCTCCAGCGCCTTCTTCGCCAATTCGAAGTGCGTCCAAACGGGCGTCACTACAGCGATAGCGTCGATATCCGTCGCGGTCAGCAAATCGTCGGCATTCGAAGTAACACGCAATTCCGGATACGCCTGTTGGGCTCTTCGCAACGATTTGTCGCTCTTGTCGCACACGGCCACCACGCGCGAACCTTCCGTCTGCTGAAAATTTCGCACGATATTGGGGCCCCAATACCCGTAACCGATGACACCGACTCGGATCATTTTTCGCTCTTCCTTCTGCGGAGGGAGGCTATTTAGGATCGCTCTTGTGAAAGGTAGGACGCCTCAGTAACAGTCTCGAGAAGGTCGGATCAATTTCAAGTTGACCGCGCTCAAGTTCAGATAGGCTACCGCCATTAAACTACAACATTCCAAGAAGAAGGGTCGCAATCGACCTGCCACACTGGTACCATTTTGGAATCGGTTTGTCTTTGGTTCTTTTTCCACGATAACTATAAGAAAATAAGCTGTTTAGATGCCATGGACAGGATTGTGACCAACTATTAGAGGGCCCTCACCGGGTCAAGCGCCACATAACGAGGAAAAGACTTGCCCCGACTTGAGAACGCCTTTCCTAAGGCGGATATCTGCCGGCCGGCAAGAAACCGTATCAGTTGATCGAGACAGTAAGATTAATCTTTTGTTACAGTTCGACGGTGTGGTCGAAATGCTTGCACGTCGTTCCCCGCATTAAAGTCCACTCGTCTCGGGCGTGAAACGGGGATTTAGTGCCCCTTCTGTGTGGCCCTCGGCGATGTTTCCGTCGTCCAGGCAGGGGCCCACATTACTCCAAGGTGTCAATTAGGGACGTCCTTTCAAGGTGACACTGTAACGTTCTTTTCGAGCAAACCATTGCATGTTAGGGGCAAGGCGGTGCACAGCTTTCTCCCTGGACTCATATGCAATGTTCATTCTAAAAGACTTATCTATGAACCGCTTTGGCAACCTGTTTGCACGCATTGAGGCAGCGTTTCCCCGACGCTTGGTTGATCTAGCGGAGAGAAATCGAAATGAACCTTTCAAAGGCGATGTGGTCCTTTGCGTTGCTGTTGGTGATGACACCGCTGGCGCACGCGGACGGATCGACGACCATGCTGTTCACGGGGGTCAATGGAGCGAATGACGGCGTCTACTATGTAAGTCCCTACACGGGCGTCATGAATCTTGGGTCCTCCAATGCTCAGCCGGTAGCTTTGTTCTGCGACGACATTAACAATGAGGTTTACATCGGCGAGGTCTGGCAGGCCAATGTAACCAACATGGCGACCGGCAACCTTGCCAACACTCGCTATGGAAATGGCTTAGTCAACCCCAACCTTGGAGGCACGAACCCGCAAACTCTCTACGAAGAGGGGGCGTGGATCGTATCTCAGTTTGCGTCGCACTCAGGCGACTATGTCAGTTTGCAATACGCCCTGTGGGATCTAATGACGCCGAGCGCCGAGCCTACAAGCTTCGCCAACGCCGATGGGATCAAGGTATCTCAATGGTTGTCCTGGGCTGCGGCGGATTATGCCCAGATCAACCCAGCGAATTTTTCCATCGTTACCAACGTCGGGCCACTTGCTTACACGGGTCAGGTGCAAGAGTTCATCGTCTCGACGCCCGAGCCGGCCGTCGTCGTCATGATGCTCGTGGCGATTGGCTTTATGTTTCTTCTCCTTAGGCGTCGTCATCAGCAGTCGGCGTAGCCTGCCCGTCAGACCCTAACCTCTGCCTCCGTGCGTTAGGCACGGAGGCATTTCTCTCTCTGAACCGGTCAGTGAACGAGCCCTTCGTGGTGGGCTCTTACTACGTTGTAAGCCACCCTGCGCTTGTGATTGGCGCAACGCCAACGATATCCAAGCCTAAATCCAACCAAGTTGCTTCGTGGAACGAGGGAGCGTCGCTCTTACTTTCTTTCGCGGGTTGGCGATGTCATCGGAGGACTAATCCGAAACCGTGACAAAGCTTCTCCGAGATTCTGTATAAACGTTTCCGAACTGTAGACGTCTGCGCCGATATGCGCGCTCCCTGCTGGCGCGGCTGATTCGACTTGGTCCAATTCAAATTCGTGTGCGACATCTTCCACGACCTTGGGCAGGATTGGCCGCTGCTGTTCGACGTAGGCATTGATCAGTGCGTGTTCGCATAGCAAATTCACCACGCGCGGAATGCCCATCGAATACATGTGAATCGTTTCCACCGTCTTGGGATCGAAAATCGGTTCCCCACTGGCTCCCGCGATCCGTAGACGTTCGAGGATGTAGCTGTGCGTCTGCTCTTTCGTCAAAGGAGATGTCTTGCAGCGCAGCATAACACGCTGGCGCAGCTGTCGCAGTTGGGGAAGCCTCAGCCTTTCTTCAAACTCTGGCTGCCCGGACAACACGATCTGCAGCAGCTTCTCCGTGGACGTTTCCAGATTGGTCAACAGCCGGATTTCCTCTAGAACTGGATGAGTCAGGTTCTGCGCCTCATCCACAATCAGCACCACCGTCTCGCCGGCGCGGTAACGTTCCAGCAGCCACTGGTTAAGTTTCATCAACTGTTGGCTCTTGTTCCGGGCGTCGCAGGAGATTCCAAACTCCGCCAGTACGAAATCGAACAATTGGTTCGTGTTCATCCGGGAATTGAAGAGGAAGGCCGTCCGTGCCCGCCGCTGATGCAGCCAATCCAGAAGGCGGTTTACCAGCGTGGTTTTCCCTGTGCCCACTTCGCCGGTAAGCGTGATGAAGCCTTTGCGATTGTGCACGCCATACATCAACCCGCTCAGCGCTTCTTCGACCTCCTCGGTCAAGAAGAGATAGCGCGGATCCGGGTTGGCGTTGAAGGGATCTTCTCTTAGTCCGAAAAAGCCCTTATACATGATGTCGATACCTTAGCTGATAACTCTACAAAACGTAATTTCCGGCGGACCATAATATCTCGCTGAAACTCGACCTTAACTCGCTGGCACGCCTCTTCAGTCTACCGCAGTACGAACGGCCGCGTATGCCATTGAAACCCGACGGACACCTCATGCCGAAAAAAAACGGCTGCCGCCGGCGAGACTGCACAGACGGGCACTTCGAATCTTCAAAATACGCGGTATATCCGAGGGTAAGCTTCGCCGACCTGCCGAGCGGCCGGTTCAGTCCTCCCCCTAAGAACCATGAATTGAATATCGCTCGCCGCCCGGCAGCAGTGAAATAAGTACACTTTGGCAAGCTACCTCCAGGTCCTTCACGCCGTCCAAGAACACCGTGCGCGGCGGGTCGTCGCCGCCTACTTTTTTCCGAGAGAGCTCCCGGACCTCCGCCAGCAACCGCCCCGCGTCCATCGGCGCGCAGCTCACTTTCCTACGCATCCCGCGACTGCCAGGTAACCGATGAATTAACCGCGTATATATCTCTTTGCCGTTGCCGCTCTGCCCCACTAGCAACACAGGGATGTCCGTTGGTGCGATTCCGCCGCCATGATAATCAGGGACTGCACATCTGCGCTGTGACCATACCCGAATCCCTGGTCGGCCAACTGTACGAAACAGTGAGTCGTCATGGCTGTCCTGGCTTTCCATTGTTGGAGGAGCAGGTTCGGTACCAAATGGGTATATGGATCTACCCGCGTCGCCGCAAGTTAACCATAGTGGAATCAAGGCTTTAGGGAGTGGACGGGAGGCTTTAGCCTCGCGCCTGGCGAGAACGGAAGTCCTACTTTGCTTCCACGTAGTGGAAATTTGATTCTCCGGATACTGTCAGCAGTGATGCCGACGAGTTTGTTCAGACATCGATGTGGACCATCACGCCTTCCTTCCGAAGCTGGCGTTGTTCCCTCCGGACACCTATTCCCGGAAGAGGGGGCTGGCTTGATTGAACTGCAGACGCTAAGCTTTACGCAGACGTAAGAGGTGGGTCTCCAGCCGGCGCTTCCCAATGATCATCAAGAGAGGAATGAACATCGTGGGCAGATATTGCTGCTCATCCTCCCCCCTGGTTTGGCAGCCATCGCCGTGGCGACCAAGTTGACCTCCAAAGGGTCGGTCAACTTCAAGCAAAGAAACGGCTTGGTCAGTTCGGGAATGGTTTTCAATTTCTGAAGTTCCGGACTATGTTTGTGGACAGTAACTCAAACATCCATTGTGATTACGTCCGCAGCTTTATTACCGGTAAGTTCCAAGAGAAACAACTTAGGATTCGATACGAGGCCTGGCCCCACCATTTTGGCTGGCTACTATGCGCCTTTTCTCGTCTTAGGCCTATCGGGGGCAACCGTGAGCACAAGCGCATGACGCTCAAAGTAAGTGCGACTTCCGAGGCAAGATAGCTTATCCCCATTTGTGGCTGTTGGGAACGCTTTTGGCCAAGGGTGGCAGGTGCTCTCCCTCCGCTCGGGGCTCTAAAGGGCAACTCTGGGACAAAGAAAGGCCCGGAAAACTATCCGTTAGCCATAATGTTCTTTTTATCAGTACGTTGAGGGCTATTGGGATTTGACTCTACGAGCTTATGTGGCACTTCGATCTGGTCGTCTGATTGCTACGATTCCCTCGGGTCCCTAAGTTGTTTGATTTTGTCTTAAGTTGCTTTCTTTGAATGGGTTAGATATACTGCTTACAAGTTAGTCTGCTTCTAGCGGGTTCAATGGCGGTAGCCTATCTGACGACCCCTGAGGAGCGCTCGGCCTCTAGGTCAAAGACTACATCATAAACTCTGGGCGAAGGACCGGACAGAACCGTGGGAGACAATCTTAGCTACGGTTTGATAACGCCCGCACGAAATGAGGCGGACTATATCGAGCTGACCCTGAAGTCGGTCGTGGCCCAGACCGTGCGCCCCGTCAAATGGGTAATTGTCAACGATGGGTCGACCGACAACACTGTTGAAATCGTATCGCGCTACGCGGCGGCGCATCCGTGGATCGAATTGGTGCAAATGCCCGAGCGTCGCGAGCGGCATTTTGCGGGAAAGGCTTTCGCGGTTAGCGCGGGCTGTCGAAGAATCGCTGCGTTGCATTATGACATCATCGGGAACCTCGACGCTGACGTTTCCTTTGAGCCGGACTATTTCGAATTTCTCATGAATCGTTTTTCCCGGAACCCAAAGCTGGGAGTAGCTGGCACGGCATTCCTGGAAGGGAAATTGAGCTACAACTACGAATTGGTCGGAATTGAGCACGTGTCGGGGATGTGCCAGATGTTTCGTCGCCAATGCTTCGAAGCTATCGGCGGTTACCCTGCCATAAAGTCCGGAGGCATCGATCTGATCGCCGTCTTGAGTGCTCGGGCCAAAGGTTGGGAGACGCGAACGTTCGTCGAGAAGAGCTTTGTGCATCATCGGAGCCAGGGGGGCGCACTACACACTGGACTTCGCGGAAGATGGTACATGGGCCGGAAGGACTATGTTTTGGGAAACCATCCTGTATGGGAGTTATTTCGAAGTTTTTATCAGATGCAATATAGGCCTTACGTCATCGGCGGGCTGCTGGTGCTCGTCTCCTACCTGTGGCACTGGGTTCGCGGAGTCGAACGAACCATTCCTCACGAGCTCATGGCGCTTCGCCAAGGCGAGCAAATAGGGCGGTTAAAGAGCTTCATCGAACGCTGCCTCCGTCGCACCGCTACGATTATCTGAAAATCTACACGCGATCAACGTTGACCGTATGATTTGTCCAAGAGTGAGATTACTGGTGGAGCGCCGAACATACAACCCAATCACATGAACGACAGCGATTTCATTATCGAAGAAAACGATTTGATCCTGGTGACGGGGGCAACTGGCTTCATTGGTTGCCGAGTGATACACAGTTTGTTGGATCTAGGATTTCGACATTTGCGGTGTTTCGCCCGACCGTCTAGCAGTGAAGCCCGGCTTTCCGACCTTTCTAGCTTGCGTCGCAACGGAGCACGGCTTGAGGTGATGAAGGGAAACCTTCTATCCCGGGAAGATTGCATTGCCGCTACGAGAGATGTCCGAATTGTATTTCACTTGGCTGCAGGTCGCGGCGAGAAGTCCTTTCCCGATGCGTTCATCAACTCGGCGGTCACAACTCGGAATCTGTTGGAAACAAGCGGCGACCACAAGTGTCTAAAGCGCTTCGTCAACGTCAGTTCGTTTTCAGTGTATTCCAATAGGCAAAAGAGTAGAGGCAGCCTGCTCGACGAGACCTGTCCCGTGGAAGAATCGGCGCACCTCCGCGGCGAAGCGTACTGTTTTGCAAAGGTTGAGCAAGATAGAATTGTGGCCGAATATGGCAAGAAATTGGGGATTCCTTACATTATCGTCAGACCTGGACAGGTCTACGGTCCTGGCAACGAGGGCATTACGGGCCGCGTGGGGATCAATACCTTTGGAATTTTCCTACATCTTGGTGGGTCAAACACTATACCGCTTACCTATGTGGATAATTGTGCCGAAGCGATCGTGTTGGCAGGATTGAAGAAGGGGATCGATGGAGAAGTATTCAACGTCGTCGACGACGATCTTCCGTCGAGTCGCCAGTTTTTGAGGTTGTACAAACGTCATGTCAAGAATTTTCGATCACTCTACGTTCCCCATTTTTTGAGCTACGCACTTTGCTCTTTGTGGGAAAAGTACACGATTTGGTCAGAGGGACAACTGCCCCTGGCATTTAATCGTAGAAGATGGCACGCGTATTGGAAGAAGACCCGGTACAGCAACGAAAAACTCAAGAGTCAGGTCGGTTGGATGCCGAGGATTCGAACGGAAGAGGGATTGCGGTCCTTTTTCGAAAGTTGCAGAAATGTGAAGGCGCGTGCTTAAGGTTGCGATCATAGGATGTGGCAAGATCGCCGACTCCCACGCGGCGCAGATCGAAAGGATCAACGGGTGCGAGATCGTAGGGGTGTGCGACCGGGAACCTTTGATGGCGGAGCAGTTGCTCAAGAGGTTCCCCATAAAGCAATGCTTTAGCAGCGTCGAAGAACTTCTCGATGTTGCTCGGCCTGACGTCGTTCATATAACAACATCGCCGCAGAGCCACTTCGATCTTGCGAAAGAGTGTTTGACACACGGGTGCCACGTCTATGTGGAGAAGCCGTTCACGGTTTGGGAGGACGAAGCGCAGGAGCTCATTGCCCTTGCGGTTCAAAAGAACCTGAAAATCACGGCTGGTCACGATGACCAGTTCAGTCATGTAGCACGCCGGATGCGCGCGCTTGTCGAGAGCGGTTTCCTGGGCGGAAAACCCGTGCACATGGAGAGTTACTACTGCTACGAACTCGGCAAATCGGGTTACGCGGGAGCCCTCTTCGGAGACAAGCAGCACTGGGTTCGGCGGCTGCCGGGCAAGCTGTTACACAACATAATCAGCCACGGTATTGCCAGGATTGCGGAGTTCTTGACGAGCAAGTCACCGGAGGTAATTGCGTCGGGACACACTAGCCCTTTTTTGAGGAGCATGGGCGAGACAGAGATTATTGACGAATTGCGCGTGCTGATTAACGACGACGATGGAGCGACAGCCTACTTCACGTTTTCGTCGCAGATGCGTCCTGGGCTGCACCAGTTTCGTATTTACGGGCCAGAGAACGGATTGATTCTCGATCAAGACCAGGAAACCTTAATTAAATTGCGAGGCACGAGGTACAAGAGCTACGCGGAAAAGTTTCTACCGCCTGTGACTATCGCGAAGCAGAATCTTCAAAACCTGACTGCGAATTTGCGAACGTTTCTGGCAAATGATTTCCAAATGAAGTCCGGCATGAAATACTTGATCGAATCTTTCTACCGCTCGATCGTGGAAGACACGCCAACGCCAATCCCGTACCGGGAAATTCTTCTGATTTCTAAACTCATGGAGTCGATTTTTCTGGAATTGGGCGAGCAACAATTGCAAAACCGACCGCAACGCGTGCACAGCAGGTTGAGCAACTGAACCACATCTCCTGACCGTGGTCTGAGATGTGTGTTTCAGCGAGGCGAAGAATGGCGAGAGAGATTATCGAGATAGCCGTTAAGGGCAAGTGGTTTAAGGTTCCTGCTCTGAGCGTGGACGGCAAACATCTAGTGGTCAAGGGAAACTGGCTCAAGCTCGCCTACGTGAACAACGAACAGTGGTTGGAATCAGAGGTTGAGGATCCGGATCGTTGCGTGAAGGTGCTAAAGGGTCAAGCGGGGGAGGGTATACGTGCTGATCTATTCACTTTTTGTCAGAAGTTGCCTGCAACGACTCCCAAGTATTCCTATGCTTTGGAATGGGATAGCATGGCGGCCGTACGAGTCACCACTTTTAAGGACTGGTGGGAAGGCCTGCCACAGGAAACTCGAAAGAACGTCCGGAGATCCCAGAAGCGAGGAGTCACTGTTCAGGCGAAGAAGCTGGATGATGCACTGATTCAGGATCTCTACGTATTGAACAACGAGTCTGCGGTGCGTCAAGGGAAGGTTTTCACGCACTACGGCAAGACTCTCGAACAGGTTGCTAGAGATCAAGTGGACTACCTGGATCGCAGCGACTACATTTGCGCCTATTGTGAGAACGAGCTGGTCGGAGTCTTAAAGCTGGTCTATCGCGGAGATGTAGCATCCATACTCACCTTTGTCCCCAAGACAAGCCACAGCGACAAGCGACCGGCCAACGCTTTGATTGCGAAGGCGGTAGAGCTTTGTGACGAAAAGAAAATATCTTACTTAACCTACGGAATGTACAATTATGGTAAGAAACGCCACACTCCACTGCGCGAATTTAAGATTCGGAATGGATTTAGCGAGGTCTCGGTGCCTCGGTATTACGTTCCATTGACAGCGAAAGGAGCGATTGCCCTGAAGCTGAAGCTGCATCGGGGTCTTATCGGGCTTCTTCCCCATCGCGTGATCACGGTTTTGGTAGACGTGCGCGCTAAACTGTACACTATTGTTGCACCTGGCCGGTGTAGCTCAACGTCAGAGCAGCCGAATCGTATTCGGCAGATGGAGCGTTCAACCCCTCCCGCCGGCTCCAACCAAACTGAGTCCATCCCCGACCGCTGAAAACCGACGGAGCCGACAGACATGCCAGGAATTGCCGGTCTAATCACTCGAATCGCGCCTGCAAGGGCGAAGTCGGAACTTCTGCGTATGGTGGAAGCTCTTGCGCACGAGCCCTTTTACGAGACCGGAACGTGGATTGATGAGTCGTTGGGGATTTACCTAGGGTGGTCCGTCAGAAAAGGTTCCTTCTCCGCAGGTATGCCGCTCACTAACGAAGACGGCTGCGTCACTCTCGTGTTCTCCGGTGAGGAATACCCCGAGCCGAGAACGATTGCGGGCCTGAAAGAGAAAGGGCATCAGGTTGACGCAGGGCTGCCGCCATATCTTGTCCACATTTACGAGGAGGACAAGAATTTCCCGCTGAGTCTAAACGGACTATTTCACGGCATCGTGGTCGACCGGAGAAATGGCACGGCGACAATTTTCAATGATCGGTATGGGATGCATCGGCTCTGCTACCACGAATCGAATGACGGCTTCTATTTTGCCGCTGAAGCCAAAGGGATCCTTGCCGTGCGTCCTGAGTTGCGAGACGCCGATCCTACAGCGCTAGGGGAATTTGTCGCCTGCAGTTGCGTGTTGAGAAACCGCACGATATTCAAAAACATTCACATACTGCCAGGCGGTTCAACCTGGGTTTTTCGAAACAGATCCCTAGAACGAAAGGGCAGCTATTTCCAACCGCGCGAATGGGAAGAGCAAGCGCCTCTTGATTCGGAAACTTACTATCAGGAACTTCGGGATGTTTTCTCGAAGAACCTTCCTCTCTATTTTGCCGGCCCTGAAGGGGTTGGGATGACTCTGACCGGCGGCCTGGACACCCGAATAATCATGGCCTGGCATAAGGCGGCTCCCGGCGCGATGCCTTGTTACACGTTTGGAGGGACATTTCGGGAATGTGAGGATGTCAAGGTAGCGCAGCGAATCGCAAAGTTCTGCCAACAATCCCATGAGGTGATCACGATCGGCGATGAGTTTGTGTCCCGTTTCCCGCATTATGCGGAGCGCAGCGTATATCTGACGGAGGGAGGCGTCGACGTATACCGCGCTTCGGACCTCTATGTCAGCGAAAAGGCTCGAAAGATAGCACCGGCAAAAGTGGTGGGAACGTATGGTAGCGAAATAATTCGGCAGGCCGTGATGTTCAAGGCGGTGCCTCCACCCCGCGGCGTATTCCGTCCCGAGTTTCTCAATTATGTTCGTCAAGCAGAGGAGACTTACGCCGAAGTGCGCCGCGAACATCCGTTAACCTTCGCCGCTTTTCGGCAGTCCCCCTGGTATCACCAGGGAATCCTGTCCTTGGAAAACACTCAGCTGACAGTGCGGTCGCCGTACCTGGACAATGGCTTCGTTCAAACTGTCTTCCGTGCTCCCAAGTCTGACGGGTTAAATGGGGACATTCGTCTCCGCTTGATCAAAGACGGCAGTCCTGAGCTTGGCAGGATGCGTAGCGATCGTGGCGTCGGAGGGCCTAATCGTTTCGTAGCCGCTATTGATAGGGCTTACCTTGAATTCACATTTAAAGCCGAGTATGCATACGATTACGGTATGCCACAATGGATTTCGCAAGTCGATCACGCCCTATCGCCGTTGCATCTGGAACGCGTGTGGCTGGGGCGGCATAAGATCAGCCACTTCCGCGTCTGGTATCGGGACGCTTTGGCGGGATATGTGCGAGAGATGCTACTCGACCGGCGAACACTGTCCCGCCCCTACCTCGACGCCAAAGCGGTAGAAGCGATTGTGTATGGTCACACCAAGGGAGGCCTGAACTACACAAGTGCGATTCACAAACTCCTTACCGTGGAGTTACTTCACCGACTCTTTCTCGATGGCTAGACCTTTCCTATTACTTTATAAGCGTGGGCAATCGTTGGCTGGTCGCCTGACTGAGTCTTTTCTACGTTCGCCCAATTACAGTTTGATATATGGGTCTGGAGTTCCGAGAAACCTGTTGGCCCCCTGGAGTGAGGCATGATTATTACACGCACGCCGTTTCGAGTTTCGTTTTTTGGAGGCGGAACTGATTACCCGATCTGGTATAAGGACAATGGCGGGGCCGTGTTGTCCACCGCGATCGACAAATATTGCTACATCACATGCCGGAGACTTCCGCCCTTTTTTCATTACCGAAGCCGCATCTCATATTCGAAGGTCGAAAATGTCGCGAAGAATGAAGAAATAGAGCATCCGTCTGTGAGAGGCTGTCTGCAATTCATGGGAATTCGGGATGGCGTTGAGATTCACCACGTGGCCGATTTGCCGGCGCGAACGGGCCTAGGAACGAGTTCGGCATTTACCGTGGGTCTCCTTCTCGGCCTCTATGCCCTTAGCGATCGCATGCGCGACAAACAATCGCTTGCCCAAGATGCCATCCACGTTGAACAAGAAGTTCTGCAGGAGGCGGTTGGAGTCCAGGATCAAATCGCCGCGGCCTACGGCGGGTTCAATCACCTCACTTTTGAGATTGGTGGAGGGATCCAAGTAAAACCAATGCTTGCTCCGCCTGACAGACTCTCCGAGCTTCAGAACCATATGATTCTTTTTTTCACTGGGTTTGCGCGGACAGCATCAGAAATCGCAAAAGAGCAGGTAAAAGAAACCCCGAAACGAGTGGGGGAGCTTACGACGATGCGCCAGATGGTTGATGAGGGCGTCGAAATTGTGTCAAATGGACGCCGCCGGATTCGAGAGTTTGGAAGTCTTTTGCATGACAGCTGGAATCTCAAAAGATCGCTTACCAACAAGATATCGAATCAGCTGATCGACGAAATTTATGAGGCTGGTCGTGATGCCGGAGCGATTGGCGGAAAGCTTCTGGGTGCGGGCGGCGGGGGCTTCATGCTGTTCTTCGTTCCGCCGGAACGGCGCGAAGCATTGATTCTGAGGTTGCGAAAACTGCTGTGCGTGCCGTTTGCGTTTTCAAATCGTGGCAGTCACGTTGTAGTCTACGAGCCTGAGGCGACTTACGAATCTGTTCCGGTTACGACGGTCTAGCCAATGGTTGAAAGTCCGGATGTAGTGGTTCTGTGTGGGGGATTTGGGCTTCGGTTGAGAGGACTAGTCGGCGAGACTCCCAAACCGATGGCAGCTATATGCGGACGTCCGTTCATGGAACTGCTTCTCAAACAGCTGAGGCGGCATGGGTTCTCGCGAGTAATCTTAAGCGTCGGATACAAGCATGAAGTGATTCGTGAATATTTCGGAGATGGGGCGTTCGGCCTCGATCTCGTTTATTCCACTGAAATGTCTCCATTGGGGACGGGAGGCGCGCTGCGCCAAGCGCTCGATCACATCGTGACAGATGATGTCGTCGTCTTAAATGGGGATAGCTATACTAATGCCAACCTGGACGCTCTTGTCGCGAACCATAGAATGAGTAATTCAGTCGCGACGGTTGTAGTTATAGCTGACAGTCGACCCGATGCGGGATCGGTCGTAGTGCATAAAAACGGGAAGCTCAAGAACTTTGCTGAGAAACGCCTGGTTCCCGATGCGCGCTATCTCAGCGCAGGGATATACGTTTTGGATAAACACCTCATCAGCGACATCCCGTTGGGGAGGAAGATCTCTCTAGAAGAAGAGCTATTTCCTCAATGGCTCGCCGAGGGTCAAGACATTCAGACGTTTGTCTACGATGGCCAGTGCATAGACATAGGGACGCCGGAGCGATATCAGAAGGCTCAGGAGATCCTAAACAAAGTCGAAATGGAAAATATCTTCAAATGCGAGGCTCAATCGTGAATGTGTTAATTACGGGGGCGGCAGGGTTTATGGGACCTTTTTTGAAACAGGTATGCCTCGAATCAGGGGCCTCGGTTCTTGGGATCGACGTCTGCGAGCCGCTAGAGCCGTGGACCAGTGCTTCATTTGAGCGTTGCGATGTCCGGAACTATAGCCGTCTTTCCGAGTTAATCTCACGATTTGGCCCGGAGCGCATATTCCATCTGGCTGCGCAAAGCTACCCAACTGTCTCGATGGAAAAACCTCTGGAGACTGTTGAGATTAACTTAGGGGGCACCATTAACCTATACGAAGCTCTGCGCGCGCTGGGCACGAAGCCGATGGTCGTGGTCGCGTGCTCTAGCGCGGAGTACGGTCCTGTTGCCGCTGAGGACCTGCCTGTTCGCGAAACGCATCCTCTTCGTCCGCTCCACCCCTATGGCGTGAGTAAGGTTGGACAGGATCTGATTTCTTCGCAGTATTTCATAAATTATCGGATTCCTGCGGTCCGGGTTCGAATTTTCAACACGACAGGACCTGGAAAACTTGGTGATGTTTGCTCCGACCTCACAAAAAGAGCCATTGAAATAGAAGCTGGAATCAACAAAGATGGTTTTTTGAGGGTCGGGAACTTAATAAGTCGCAGGGCCATTGGCGACGTCCGCGATCTCGTACGGGCACTTTGGGTCGCGGCAGAGCGGGGGGAACTAGGTGAGGTTTACAACGTTGGCGCTGCGAATACTTTTTCGGTCCAAGAGCTGATCGACGCGATCCGAGCGAAAGTCCGCGTGCCGTTTGAAATACAACAGGATCGAGCATTGATGAGGGCTTCTGACGAGCCGGTCATTGCAGGCGATACGACGAAATTCCGCGGCCGGTGCTTGTGGAGTCCTGAGATTCCCCTCTCGATCACCCTTAACGATATGTTGGAGTGGTGGCGAGTGCAGCTCGCAGCTACGGCTTTGGCTTTGAACTCACTAAGGTAGTTCTGCTCCTCTGACAGTATGTTGAGAATTCTTTTCCGCAATGAGAGAACCGACGCCGCGCGACCGGCCATATTTATCGACCGGGACGGGGTGATAAATCGGCGCCGAGCCGGCAACTATGTTCTAAGTTGGGAGCAATTCGAGTTCCTGCCAGGAATCCGCCAATCCCTGAGGCGGTTAGCGGAGTTCCGTTTGCCAATGATCGTAATCTCCAATCAAGCGGCCGTTGGGAAGGGGCTTCTCGATCCCGCCAGTCTGAGTGAAATCACAGAGCGAATGCAGAACGCGCTCCTCGAGGATGGCACGGCGATCGCTGCGGTGTATTATTGCACGCATCGGTCTGACGAAAAGTGCATTTGCCGGAAGCCCCGCCCTGGATTGCTTTATAAGGCGGCCGTCGACTACAACATTGACTTGAGATTTTCAATTTTCATCGGCGATTCTCAAACCGACGTGCAGGCGGCTCGAGCCGCAGGATGCAGACCGGTTCTACTGGGTTCGGGTGTTAGCAATGGCTCGATCACCGAGGACTGGGTCAAGGAGGTTCCAGTTGCGCTCACACCGACCCAGCTCTTTGAGGTTGCGACGCAACGCCTGTCGAATCCGGGGTGCCCTCCCCCCATCGTGACAGCTCCTAGCAGACTCGAGAATTGACGCCCGTCATCCTGGCTTCTGCTCCCAGGAGCCTTATTTCGCGTAGATACCGCCGGCACAAGGAGTCGCGCTCATTATTGTTCCTCGTAAGTATTTTGATTCTGAGCCTATTCAAGGAGATGTTGGGATGAAAATTGCGGCGCGCAGTGCGAATTTTATTGTGGCATTTCTCAAGAGCTACGGGCCGTCGAACGTGAAGAAATACTTTTGGGATAAGGAGTTTGGCGGGACGAAGTGGGACTTTATTGACCACACCGAAGGAGACTGCGTCTACGAGAGTCTTAAAAGATATACGAACAACGGAAGCGTCTTGGATCTCGGTTGTGGTCCAGGCAACACAGCAAATGAGTTGTCCACCGACGTCTATCAGAAGTACATCGGCGTAGACATATCCGAAGAAGCACTTGCCAAGGCACGAAGGCGCACAATGGAGGCCGGTCGCGGCGACCAGAACTCTTTTGTGCAGCACGATTTCGTTAGCTACAGACCTAGCCAAGAATTCGATGTGATTCTCTTCCGTGAGTCAATCTACCACGTTCCGATTGGCAAAATTAAGGAAACTCTTAGTCATTATGCAAAATATCTGAAACGGGATGGCGTGTTTGTCATCAGGATCGCCACCTCCGACAAAGAACATGGGGGAGTGGATAAGCCTAGGCCGATGGCGATGGTACAGCTGCTGGAAAGAGAATTCGATGTTGTCGAAAAGCTCCGTTATAACCACGTCTCGCGGCCCCTCGTTCTGGTTCTTCGACCGAAGCCCCGCGCTTAGAATTGCTTGCTATCACCACATGAGTTGTCTGGCGTTAGGTTGCACCCAGCATCTATTCCCAAAGGATTTGACAAACTCGAGCACAATCGGTCGAGTTGTTCTCCGCACTGCTGCAAAGTAAAAGGGTAGTTAGTCTTGCGCAATCAGCCAGCATGCCGAAACTGTCCTAAAACCCCTGTAAAACCGGATGACTGGATTTGAAGGAGTGTTCTTGTGAAAATCAGTATTTTTGGAATGGGCTATGTTGGAACCGTTTCAGCGGGATGCCTTGCCCATGAGGGCCACCAAGTCATTGGTGTGGATCCTGTGCCCACGAAGGTCGACCTGATCAATGAAGGCAGGTCACCTATCATTGAAGCGGATATCAGTGAGCTGATTGAAGAGACCGTAAAGGCAGGCCGACTCCGCGCAACGTGCGATCAGGAGGAAGCTGTTCGCACTACTGAGCTGTCATTTGTTTGTGTGGGCACGCCGAGCCAGAGCAACGGGAATCTGGATTTAACCTATATTCGTCGGGTCTGTGAGCAGATAGGAAAGGCACTTACCAGCAAGTCTGAACATCATATCGTCGTCATCCGCAGCACCATTTTGCCAGGGACAATGCGTGGAATCGTCATCCCTATTTTAGAAGAATATTCCGGAAAAAAGGCGGGGATCGATTTCGGTGTTTGCAACAATCCTGAGTTTCTGCGCGAAGGCTCTGCTGTGAAGGATTTCAACGCACCACCTAAGACGGTGATCGGAGAATCAGATGGTGCCAGCGGCGATATGCTGGCTGGGCTTTACGCGAAGCTCCACGCCCCGCTGATTCGAACGGACCTCGAAACGGCCGAGATGGTTAAGTACGTCGACAACAGCTGGCATGCACTCAAGATCGGATTTGCGAATGAGATCGGGAATCTCTGCAAGTCTCTCTCGATCGACGCGCACGAAGTTATGAAGATTTTCTGTCAAGACAAGAAACTGAATATTTCACCGGCCTACCTCTCGCCCGGTTTTGCGTTTGGCGGTTCGTGCTTGCCCAAGGACCTGAGAGCTTTGGCGTACAAAGCCAAACAACAGGATTTGGAATTGCCGATCATAAATTCAATTCTGCCGAGCAACGAGCTGCAGATTGAGAGAGGCCTTAAGCTCGTAATGCATAACGGCCACAAGCGAGTTGGCATTTTGGGAGTCAGTTTTAAGGCTGGAACGGACGATCTGCGTGAGAGTCCCATGATTGAAGTCATCGAACGTCTCACAGGCAAGGGCTATGACCTGCGCATCTTCGATAAAAATGTAAATCTGGCGAGCCTTGTCGGAGCCAATCGCGATTTCATTCTCAACCACATTCCACACATCTCTAGGCTAATGGTAGATAGTATGGATGCGGTGTTGCGACACGCACAAACAGTCGTTATTGGCAACAGTGATCCGGAATTCCTGAGTGTTTTGAGCCGCTTGCGCAATGACCAGAATTTGGTTGATTTCGTGCGGATAACGGGTGGCAGGAGCGAATATGGCAAGTACGATGGCATCTGTTGGTAAGGAAATCGTGACATCCGACAAGCACCGGATCTTTGAATCGATCGAGCGCCTTTCCAATTGGCTCGAACGCAATGAATATCGGGGTTACGATACCTTTGACGGTCTAAACGCAAAGTACTTGCGGCCCCTCACCTTCGAGACGAATTTCCTACGGACCGTGCTTCAGCAGGGAGTTCGCAGATTTCCGGTTAATGTGCGTCCTCTGCTTGGTATTCGCAAGAGCCACTCGAGCAAAGGCATGGGATTTCTGGCCCGCGGTTTTATTCGTCTCCATCGAGCCACCGGCGAAGGGCACTGGGCGGACAAGGCGGAATTAGCGCTGGAATGGTTGATGCAGAACGAATCAAAGGGTTATTCGGGAGCGTGCTGGGGCAATCATTTCGATTATCAATCGAGAAGTTTTTACCTGCCTAAAGGTGTGCCCACGATCGTTTGGACCTCTTTGATTGGTCACGCATTTCTCGATGCATACGATCATTTTCAGAAGGACCGCTATTTGGCTGTTGCGGTTAGAGCTTGCGAGCACATCTCGCGTGACCTCGAAAAGTTTCCCGACGGGGAGGCCCTCTGCATCAGCTATGTTCCCAACCAAAACTCACAAGTTCACAATGCGAATACACTCGGCGCCAGCTTCTTGGCGCGAACTTATTCGCACACCGGAACCGGATCCTATCGAGCCTTAGCGGAAAAGGCGATTCAATACACCGCTAATCATCAAAGGCCAGATTTTTCGTGGTATTACGGTGAGAACCAAAATTTACACTGGGTCGATAACTTCCATAGTGCGTATGTGCTTGACTGCTTCAAGTATTACATTGACTCAACGGGCGATAATCGTTTTGACGGCGCGCTGAAGAGGGGCTACGAGTACTGGAAGCGCACGTTCTTCCTCCCTAACGGTACACCCAGGTATTATGATCGGAAAACGCTTCCGATCGATATTCAGTGTTCTTCTCAGGCTATCGACACGCTCGTGTTCTTTAGCGACCATGATCCCGACAGCATTCCTCTGGCTTTGCAAGTTGCCAAATGGACGATTGAAAACATGCAGGACCGCACCGGTTATTTTTATTATCGACGTTATTCGCCATGGATCGTTAACAAAACCCCGACCCTGCACTGGGGACAAGCGACAATGCTCTGCGCACTTGCCGGATTGTATAAATCACTACTATAAGAAGGTGAGCTCCCAGTTGATCCGAAAAGTCCTGATTATCGTTGAGAACATGCCCGTTCCGTTTGACACGCGCGTCTGGAAGGAAGCAACTTCTTTGCACGTGAATGGTTACGATGTGACGGTGTTGTGTCCCAGAGGAACAGGCTTCAAACTGAACTACGAGGTGATGGATGGGGTCCGCATTTATCGGCACCCGAGGCCAAAAGAGGGAAACAGCCGTCTAGGCTATTTGTACGAATACGGCTGCGCCTTATTCTGGGAATTTCTCTACGCGTGGTGGATCTATTTTCGGCACGGATTTGACGTAATTCAGGGCTGTAATCCGCCGGATGACATCTTTCTCGTCGCCCTCCCCTTCAAAGCTTTCAACGTAAAGTACATTTTCGACCACCATGATGCGAATCCCGAACTCTATTTGTCGAAGTACGGGAAGAAAGCGATATTTTATAACATTCAGATATGGTTAGAGAAAATGACATACCGGTTCAGCGATGTCGTCATCGCCACGAACTGCAGCTATAGAGATTTAGCAATGACCCGGGGCAAAAAGCCTTCCCAGGATGTCTTCGTTGTTCGAAATGGGCCCGACGCTACAACCTTCAAAGCCGTAGCCCCCAATCCTCAGCTCAGATACGGCAAGCGTTACTTGATCGGATACGTCGGAAATATGAGTGTTCAGGAAGGACTTGACCTCCTATTGGATGCGGCTCTTCATATCAAGAACCTGGGCCGGAACGATATCCACTTTACGTGCATCGGAGGCGGACCAGGGCTCGTTGAGTTGAAAAAAGCTGTAACGAACAAAGGCTTGCAGGAAACCGTGAATTTCACCGGCCGGATTCCCGACGCGCAACTGCTTGAGATTCTCTCGACTGCTGACGTCTGCGTAAACCCCGACAAACCATGCGAGATGAACGACATATCTACCATGATTAAGATCATGGAGTACATGGCTCTTGGTAAACCAATTGTGCAATTTGAGTCGAAAGAAGGTAGGTTTAGCGCCCAGGAAGCGTCTCTGTACGCCGGGAAGGAAGATCCCGTTGCGGATTTTGCCAACAAAATCATATGGTTGCTCGAGAATCCCGAAGAGCGTCAGAAGATGGCAGATTTTGGGAGAAGAAGAATCGGAAAGGAATTAGCCTGGGAAAATTCGGTTGGGAATTTGCTTGCCGCGTACGATCGGGCTTTTAGCAAACGGACATTGTGAACATATGGGAAAAGGCGAAAGGATGTGGCGACTCGGTGAAGAATGACTGGTCATCGGATTCACATATCTGACCGTTCGAGTCCTCATAACAAACTGGATTGTGGCTGGCCTGGACAGCGCTCAGCGATATTCCAGTGACTTCACCATCGGTTTCGTCGAGAGCATCAACGGATTGTTCTCTCATTTAGGTTGCGGTGCTTTTTGACGCTCGGATGTTGCCACTTTACGTTGCCAGCCGGCCTTTTTTGGAAGAGTTGGTGTACCCGCTTTTCGTTAATGCTAGATGATTTTCTGGCGCCAACTCCGAGATCTATCTGAACTGATAAAATGAACCCTTCCCTTGCGAGCCTGGTATACGTCTGCGGAATCGCCGGACTCTTCTACCTTAATCGCGATAAATCCGTCCGGACTTCCAAGGCACTGTGGCTTCCGGTTCTATATCTATGGGTTCTCGGATCAAGGCCCGTATCATACTGGTTAGGCATAGGGCCTTCTAGCGGATTCTCAGCCAATAGCGAACTCGAGGGCAGCCCTGTTGACGGGGCCTTCTTCGAGATATTGTTGGTCACGACGATATGTGTACTGGTCCATCGGGGGCGCCGGACACTCCCTTTCCTCACCGCAAACTTTCCGATTCTGGCCTATTTCTTCTTTTGTCTTTTGAGTGTTTGTTGGTCAGATTACCCGGGTGTGGCAATCAAACGATGGATTAAGGCGATCGGGGATGTGGCGATGATACTTATTGTCGTAACAGATGAACAGCCCATCGCCGCTCTTCGTCGGCTGTTCTCTCGCACTGGCTTTATTTTGCTGCCTCTCTCGCTGTTGTATATTAAGTATTATCCGAGTCTTGGTCGCTCGTATGACCAATGGACCGGATTCCAGATGAACACCGGCCTGACGTTTGACAAGAATATGCTTGGAGTAATTACATTTGTTCTCTTGCTGGGAGCGTTTTGGCACGTTCTTACACTTCTTTGGCCGGACGAAACGCGCCCCCATCGCGGTAGGCATCTGCTGGCACAAGGGACGCTGCTTGCCCTTGGAGTATCGTTATTGATTACTGCGAATTCGGTCACCTCTCTCGTGTGCTTCTTTTTGGGTGTCGGCCTGATGTTAACGACGAGACTGCGGTTCATCAGGCGTAACCCCGCCGGAATCCATGTGCTCGTTGTTCTGCTCATAGTGACGGCTAGTTCGGTCATATTACTGGGTGGCCGAGCGAGCGTGGCTCATGCGTTGGGTCGGAACGCAAACCTCGCGCGTATGGATATCTGGGAGGCTCTTATCCCGATGGCGCCCAATTCATTGGTTGGAGCGGGGTTCGAAAGCTTCTGGCTCGGCACACGTCACGAGCGACTAGATCGAGCGTTCCCGAACCTCCATCTCAACGAGGCTCACGATGGGTACCTAGAGGTCTACCTCGAGCTCGGCTGGGTGGGACTCAGTTTAATCGGACTCATAGCGATTGACGCTTATCGCCGCGCTGTCAAGGCTTTTCGTCGAGAACCGGTAATTGGCGGCCTACTACTGGCCTATATTTTGACGGCGACAACCTATAACGTCACTGAGGCCGGCTTCCGGATGCTGGATCCACTATGGATCTTCTTTCTCCTGGCAGCCATAGAAGCGAGCAGCATCGCTGCCGGTGTTGGAGCATCGCTGCCTCTCGACGCGCATGGCCCGATCGGAGACCTGAGTTGCCGGCCAAAAAGGCTCTTGCTATGAAACCTACCAGACGGACTGTGACTGGAAAATCGTTCGAGGACAACCACCTTGATTTCACTCGGGTGTACAGAGGTGGTGACGGGGGACAAAATGGAAATCACACGTCATGAATTTGCGACCCTGCCACAAACATTGCAACGGTGGTTAAAAATGTGAACGCTGGGAAATGCTGTGGGCAAACCCACTTATCGGCTGTCCTGCGCTGAAGTATCGCGCACATATGGATCGGTGGACCCCAACCTGTGGTCGTGCTCGGGTACACAGAACTCTCGGTAGATTTATTGGCGTCGCATCTTATTCGTAATATCAGGCTAGCTCATCAACTTGATCGTCTTTACTGGGCTGCGTTACGTTTTTTCGTGCCAGGTCTATGAGCGCCGCATCTTTCTGCGCTGTTTGGAAGGTTGGCCGAAACAGGGAATTTCATCAGGAGGATTCATGAGCCGACTACGCATCTTGCTGCTGGGGCCGGACTGCAATCCAGAGCAGGTCAGCATGCCTTTTGTCACCTATTCGCATGCGGCAGCGCTCGCCCAACTCCATGATGTTACGTTGGTTGTTCGGACGCCCGTTGAGGAGGCCGTGCGTCGCGCAAAGGCGCCGTTTCGCACCATCGAGGAGGTGCGGATGCCTTGGCTCGAGGCCATCTACGCCTGGAGTTTGAGATGGATCTTTAGATATAACTATAACAACCAGGCGTTGACAGCTTTCTGTTATCCCTTTTTTCTTGCCTTCGAATTGCGTGCCTGGCGGCAGTTGCGGCACCGGATCTTTGCGGGCGAGTTCGATGTCGTGCTGCGCATCTACCCGATGAATGCAGTGTTCCCGAGTCCTTTTGCTTTCTTCCTGCGGAAGGGACCTGTTCCCTTTGTAATTGGGCCGCTTAATGGCGGACTGCCTTTTGTGCAGGGTTTTAGCCAAGCCAACAACCAGAAGCAATGGATCTCCCGCTTCAGGAATCTGTACCGCTTTCTGCCTTTTGCTCGATCCACATACCGCAACGCGGCAGCGATCATAGCCGCTTCGTCCCAAACGTATGCCGAGTTTGCCGCGTATCGCGACAAGGTATTTTATGTCCCGGAGAACGGCGTCGGTCGTTCCCAGTGCTCCGACGACACGCGCCGTCCGGAGCCCGGCGCCAACCTTGAGTTGATTTTCGTCGGGGGGTTGATCCCCTGTAAAGCTTGTGATCTCGCGCTGCGCGCGGCTGCCCCCCTTTTGCGAAGCGAATCGGCTCGCCTTATGGTGGTCGGCGATGGCCCGGAGCGGAACCGTCTCGAGCAGCTTGCCAGATCCCTTGGGATCGAGAAGGCTGTTTTGTTCCGTGGTTGGGTAACCCATTCGGAGGTTCTCAGTCGGTTACGGTCTGCAGATGTGATGGTGTTCCCATCGGTTCGCGATTTCGGTGCAGGTGTGATCTTTGAAGCCCTTGCAACTGGTGCCGTACCGGTGGTCGCGGACTTCGGCGGACCCGGAGATATTGTTCATCCGGAGGTAGGGTACAAGGTGCCACTTACCAATGAGAGCGACGTGGTGTCAGAGATGGAAAAGATCTTGGCGGATCTCGCGGGCAATCGGGACCTCCTTAATCGCTTACGACAACAAGGCATGTCGTATGCGCGAGAACGCCTAACTTGGGATGCGAAAGCGAACGACGTTACTCGAGTTCTGCATTGGGTCTTGCGGCAGGGTCCAAAGCCGGATCTTCCGCCTCCAAAGGCGTTAGCTGCCGATATTGGCTTCTCCCAGTAAAGAGCCGCGCCGAATGCCAGAGCCCGGTTGTGATGTCCCGGACATAAGTCACCGCTGTGGGACGAGCCGCCCGGGAGGCGGCCAATGCGAGGGGTTGCGGAGGGGGAGCGTGAGTTGTTGATGAAGTTACATTCGGCAGGAGCTTTGTTCTCGGCCTTGAGCCGGCAGACCCGTATTCGCCGCGAAGTGTTGTCTCACTGGTGGAGACGGTACCAACAACAAGGACGAGTGCGGCTTGAGCCCCACTCGCGGCGGCCCGGGCACTCCCCGACGCGGTTGGGCGGCTCGATCGCGTTGCAGAACTTGCAGTCGCGGGATCGTGGTTGGGAACCCCGGCACGCATCGCCTGGGCCATGCACGTGGCTCTCAGCACCGTCCATCGGGTGCTTCCCGTTATGGCCGCAACCGCTTGCGTACGCGCGCACTACGCGTGTTCCGCCGCTACGAGAAGAGTCGTCCCGGAGAACCGCTGCACCTAGATCTAAAATATCTGTACCGCTGGCCAAACTCTTCACGAGAATACGCATACGCGGTGGTGGACGAATTCAGCCGCAAGGCCGTGGCCCGCATTCGACCTCAGGGGTCCAGCCCGGATGCGGTCCGCTTTTTGGAGCAGTGGTGACCGCCTTGCCGTACCGCATCGAATCCGTCATGACCGACAACGACCTCATCTTCTCCATGCGCTACGCCTATAACCCAAAGCGCCAGACGCGCTTCCAGCAAGCCTGCAATAGTCTGGGGATTCACCACCGGCTCTCGCAACCACAGCACTCGCAAACCAACGGGAAAGTCGAACGTTTTTCCGCACGCTGGACGAGGAGTGTTTTCTGGTGCGCGATCCCGGTTGATCGGAACTGCGCATCCGGGACTTAGAACAGTTCCTGTGGTATTACAACCATGAGCAGCCTCATCTCAGCCTGCATGGCCTGACGCCCATTCAGCGCGGCAATCCTACGTTCAACAGGCTTAGCTGTGACTCATGTCCTGGGACAATGCACCCGGTGTCTGGGAAGATTGCTTTCCAAGAGGTGCGGGCTTCGGCCCGGGTGAGGGCTTCGTTTTGAGAGGCGTTTTTAGCCCTGAAGACAGGTTTTGGGCTCTCGGCAGTCTTCCGAAGACAAGAATCGAGGTTGCGCCGATTGTGTGTGTGAGGGGGACGGAGTATTGGTCCACACCCGACGTGTCTGGTGGATCTTCTTAACGCGGGTGACGGACCTTTTTCCTCTGGTCGCAGAGTACCTGCACAGGCCACAGATGCTGAGTAAGGCTGCTAGTGTCCAGCTCCTGATGCAGGACACTAGATCGGCTTACTGAACGGTTGCCGCCAGGCTCGTCGGGGGATTTGGAAGATTTCCACCGATAGCGCCGCCGGTGACAAGGGGATGCGGATAGGTGTAGGGCGTGTAGTACGTAGTCCAAGTGTTTGTTGGGTTGCAAACATAGAGCGTGGTCGTATCCGTCGCCCAGTACCCCACTCCCGGCGTGTTCCCTCCCGGCCCAGCAGTGCAGGTTGAGGGCCGTGCGGAGAGTACTCCCGTTCCCACTCCCGCCGTTCCAGTAAAGCTGCCAGTTTGCAAGTAGTAGTCCCTGTTGACAGAAAGCATTCCTGAATTTTCGGCAAGCAGTGTTGTGGTATACGTGTTGGCAAAGATATAGATCGGGTCGAGGTCTTGGCGCGGCCACTGCCCGGCGAAGACGTTGCAAGCTGGATTCAGGGTGAGATTGCAAGTGGTGGGCAGGTTTCCGCTTAACAGGTCTCCCCGGCCTCGCGCGGGCTGGTCCAAACAAGCGTATCCGGTTGTTGTATTCGAGTTCTGGTCCCAAGGGCTCCCGGTACCATTAAAAGTCGTGCCACAATATCCCCAACCGGTGGGAGGAACCGAGCAGCAACCACTGTAGCTATTATCTTTGCGTGGGACCGCTGTAGTCACGACATTCTGGTACGAACTGCTAACCGTATTTCCCCAATACAATGCAGGACCAGAATTGTTTGAGTACGTGGCATTGCCGGTCTGGGGAGCGCCGTTGTAGGTGTTGTCATAAATTTCTGCCGCTCGACAACCACGTTCGTAAAACGTCGTACCATGATTGGCGGTTCCGCTAACGTTGGTTCCGGTATTGTGACGATGGACGTAGCGCCCTCCCAAAACGCAGTCACTAAACCAACCATAGTTGAATCGGTTGTCCTCGGTATAAAAGAAACGGCTCGTTCCGAAATGAGAACTATCGTTCCATGAGGCATGACCGCTGCCGTCGCTTGAGCCGTTCCAATTTGCGCCGTTATAAAATGCAAAGTCATTGGTGATGATGCCTGAGAGTGCGTCGAGGTAGTTATGGTCGGCAACGCCAAGCACGGCGCCTTGAATCACTATGCCTTTCGTGCCGCTCACGTAGATATAGAAATGGTTGTGGTCTATGCGGACAGACGTTGAACTACCACCAATGTTCAGTATCCCATTTCCCGAAACGATGCTGGATGAGTTTTGGAGAATGGCGATTCCCGTAAACTGGAGAGACTTTCCTGAAGCAGTGGTAAAAGTTATGACCGAGTGGTTGGTCCCGGCTATGTTGTCAATGATAACGGTGCTGTCGGAGCCCGTGGTGGCCGCACCTCCGGTGGTTGCCGACACTGCTCCTGCTCCTTGGATGGTTATAGAATGAGTGAACGTAGCGCTTAGTGGTGTCGTCCACACTACGCCGTTGGGACACGCCGGAATGGTAACGGTGTCGCCGTCATGTGCTGCTTTTATAGCATTGTTGATTGCCGTGGCTACGTCGCCCTCATTGCAAGTCGCAGCGGGATAAGTCGTCGCCTTTACGGACAGGGCGTAAAAGATAAGAAGCAGTCCGAGATAGAGTAATTTTCTCATTGCTTGACCGCCACCGTGGAACTGAAATAGTAGCTAATACCTGGGGCCTGCGTGTTGGCAATTTTCCAAGTAATAGGGACCGCGAAAGTGCTGGTATGATGCATGACGACCGCAATGTGCGTTGGGCCACTGATGACCGCGTTCACGTCGGAGTAATGACATGAGGCGCCGGCATAGGTTCCCTGTTCCTTTGCAAAGGGCGCAAGAAAAAGCAATAAGGCGAGAAAAAAAGGAGCGAAGAAACGAACGAGTCTTTTCATTCTATCAGTGTTCCCCGTATCATAATCGGACTGCCTCTGACGTCATGATGAGCAGAAAAAACAATAAGGTCTACTGTACTCTAGGGCAGGTTTCGCCCGGCGTACCCCCTAGCCCTTTTCGGGCTAAAGGGGCAAAGAACGAGAATGGCAGTGACGGTGGACGCCTCACTCCGTTTAATTGCAATGACTCGCTCTGGCAGAAGGCGCCGAAACCCTGTCCCGCCAGCAACGACGGAGATTGGTTTAGGGAAACCCTAAGCAATTTGTGGCAAAGGGTTTCCATCTTGATTACCATTGAAACGGGTTGGGCCCTGTAGCTGGTCCGTTCCTCTGTGACCCTATAACGCTAACCTGTTTATTTTCAATCTGCAAGCCGTGTTTTGCAAAACGCGGCCCTTGCGTCGTTCCCGGAGGCTCTGGCGGGACGATTGCGAAGTGTGTTGTGGTAATCCCGACGTATTGACGGCGGTAGCCTGAGACCTATGGGAGGGTGTTTGGTGTTGTCGGCTCCGATTGACAGACCCTGTATCTTGCCATGAATCAGCTGGTTTCAATTCTAATTCCCGCGTACAACGCCGAAGAGTGGATCGCCGATACCATCCAGTCTGCACTTGCGCAAACTTGGAAACGCAAGGAAATCATTGTCGTTGACGATGGCTCCAAGGATCGCACGGCCGAGGTGGCCCGGCGATTTGCCTCCGAAGAGGTCGCCGTTGTCTCCAAAGAGAACGAAGGTGCTGCGGCGACACGTAATTACGCTTTGCGACTCAGCCAGGGAGACTATATCCAGTGGCTGGATGCGGATGACCTTCTCGCTCCCGACAAGATCGAGCGCCAACTCGCGGCTCTTCGCGAGGGTGACAGCACGCGGACGCTTCTTTCCGCGCCGTGGGGCTACTTTAGCTACCGGATCGAGCATGCACGGTTCGTCCCCACTTCCTTGTGGCAGGATCTGTCCCCCGTCGAATGGCTCATAAGGAAAATGGGCGAAAACCTGCATATGCAAACTGCTACATGGCTGACAAGCCGAGAACTTGCCGAAGCGGCGGGACCGTGGGACACCAGACTCCTTAGTGATGACGACGGCGAGTATTTCTGCCGTGTGCTTTTGGCATCCAAAGGCACTCGTTTCGTTCCTCAAGGCGGGTTGTATTACAGGCTTACTCCGTCGAGTCGGCTCAGCCACATCGGCACATCGGACAAGAAGAAAGATGCTATGGTCGTTTCGATGAAACTACATATTCAGTATGTTCGATCGCTTGAAGAGAGCGAACGGGTTCGAAATACTTGTTTAGCATATATGCAGACTTGGTACGAAAATTTCTATCCGGAACGCGCGGACCTTGTGGCCGAACTACAGACACTTGCAGCAGAATTGGGGGGGCGCCTGAAAGAACCGAGGCTGCGCTGGAAATATGCCTGGATGAAACCTATCTTTGGATTTGAAGCCGCGAAACGGGCCCAGATGACGCTTCCGCAGATAAAGGCTTTACTGTTGAGAAAATGGGACAAGGCCATGTATGAGTTGAAAGCGCGCGATGCGGTCAAGAATTAGGACGGGAGGACTGGAAGCGTGGAGAGCCCGATGCAACAATCAGATAGGATTAGGGCGATCTGGAATGAGCATTTGGAAGTTGCAAGAGCTCTTCCTTTCCTGGCCGAGGCCGTTTCAAAAGCAGTTGACGTCGTCGCCTCTTCCTTAGCAGCTGGCGGCTTGTTGCTCGTCGCGGGGAACGGGGGATCAGCGGCTGATGCGCAGCACATTGTCGCCGAGCTTACGGGTCGCTTCTTACGCGATCGGCGCCCTCTTCGCGCGCTCGCCTTGCACGTGAACACGTCGGCTCTTACGGCAATCGGAAACGACTACGGATATGAGCATGTGTTTGCACGTGAGGTGTCCGCCCATGGCCGGCCAGGTGACGTGCTACTCGCAATCTCTACGAGTGGCAATAGCCAGAATCTCGTCCGTGCAATTGAGGCAGCTCGCCAGAAGAAGGTCACCGTCATCGGACTGACGGGCGAATCAGGCGGACAGATGCGAGCTGCGTGCGACCTTTGTCTGCGCGTGCCTTCCAAGTCGACCCCGCGGATTCAAGAGATGCATATCCTCATCGGCCACACGATATGCCAGTTTCTCGAAGAGCGGCTGGCGGAGGGATGAAGAAGCGCCAAAACCTGTGGCCCTTCGTAGCCCCGGAGATTTGATTCATCCCGATAAAACTCCCGAGATTGCCGTGGCTCTGCTTACAGGCGGAGGTGACAGACCCTACGCATTCGGCCTCGCCACTGAGCTCATCTCCAAGGGGACATCGCTTGACGTGATTGCCGGTGACGATCTAGACAGCCCGGAATTTCACGGAAAGGTAGGGGTGCGCTTCCTTAATCAAAGAGGTAATCAAGACTCCAATGTCAGTCTCTTCCGAAAGGTCCTACGGGTCGCTGTGTATTACGCCAGGTTGATTCGATACGCCGCGACTGCCAAACCGAGAATCTTTCACATCTTGTGGAACAACAAACTCCAATTTTTTGACCGAACTCTACTAATGCTGTACTATAAACTTCTCGGTAAATCGACCGTTCTTACGGTCCACAATGTGAATGCAAGCAGGCGCGATTCTAAAGATACTCTTTTCAATCGGCTCACTCTGCGAGTGCAATATCGTCTCAGTGATCATCTCTTTGTTCATACCGAGAAGATGAAGCATGAACTTATCGAACAATATGGCGTGCAAGAATCTTGTGTCACTGTTATTCCGTTCGGGATCAACAACTCAGTCCCGAACACCCGTCTCACCCCAGCCGAGGCAAAGCTGCGACTCGGCATAGGGGGGGATCGAAAGGCGATTCTGTTCTTTGGTAACATCGCACCGTATAAGGGACTCGAGTACCTTGTCACAGCATTTCAGCGGATTTCTGCCCGGGCTAACGATTATCAGTTGATGATCGCCGGAAGGCCGAAGGATTGTGAAGAATATTGGACCGCACTCCACAAGGCAATGCGTGGCGACATTGCGAAGGGACGGATACTGCTAAAAGCCGATTATGTTTCAGATGATGAGACAGAGATTTATTTCAAGGCTGCAGACGTTCTTGTTCTGCCGTATACGTACATTTACCAGAGCGGTGTTCTGTTTTTGGGCCACGGTTTTGGCCTTCCTGTTATTGTAGCCGACGTCGGGTCATTGAAAGACGAAATCGTTGAAGGCGAGACGGGGTTCGTGTTCAAGCCGAAAGATCCATTTGATTTGGCCAGTACCATTGAACGGTATTTTGAAAGTGAGTTATTTAAGAACCTGGACAACCGGCGTGAACATATACGCGAGCATGCGACTGCACGACACTCGTGGGATGAAGTCGGCCGAATGACCATTAGCGTATATACAACTTTGCTTCACCTATCGGTCCCCGATAACGTTAGGCAGCATGAATCCTCCTAGTCTTCTCTCGACAATCTTGGACGCACTCGAAAGTGATCATGGTACTGGCGACCGAGAGGAGAGCAGCGACTTGCTGTGAGTGTTTGCTCAAAATGCTCACATCAAATGAACTTATTGCCAATGAAGAGAATGTTGGCCCCGGCGCGGTTGGATTGTCTCGAACACAAATCTCAAACCAAGCCTACGGGGCCGATCTAGGATCGCAGTCACTTATGGGAATTTATCAGATTGATCCCACGAAGGACCTACGATGGGCGGAGTTCGTGGGGCGTCATCCTAAAGCGTCGGTATTTCATTCTGTTGGCTGGCTCCAGGCACTTCGACGGACATACGGGTATGAGCCAGTTGTTTTTAGTACGTCGCCGCCTACTGGGGATCTGAAGAACGGGCTAGTGTTCTGTCGTGTCAAAAGTTGGCTTACGGGGCGCCGTCTCGTTTCGCTGCCATTCTCAGACCATTGCGATCCGCTCTGCGAGTCAAAAGAAGAAATAAGCTTCTTGATGCGCTACTTGCAAGCCGCTCTAAAGCATGAGAATTGGCGGTACCTGGAAGTCCGGCCCATCAACGGAGACTTCGGACAAGGCGAAGACAGGATAAAATTCCTCCCGGCGATGAGGTATTTTCTGCACAGGCTTGATCTGCAACCGGACTTGGAAGCGCTGTCTAGAAGTTTTGACAAAGACTGCGTTCAACGCCGGATCCGTAGAGCTGAGAAAGCCGGCCTTATTGAAAAGTGTGGCAGATCGGAAAAGCTGCTCAAGGATTTCTATAAGTTGTTCGTGGCTACACGCAGTCGCCATCATCTGCCTCCCATGTCGTATGCGTGGTTTCGAAACCTGCAGCAGTGCCTGAGCGAATCGTTGGAGATTCGTTTGGCGTACAAAGGCGAAATCCCCATTTCTGCTATTCTCACTCTTCAATTCAAAGATACCGTCCTCTATAAGTACGGTTGTTCTGACACGCGGTTCAACAGATTTGGAGCAACGCCGTGGCTCCTGTGGAGAGCGATCGCAGCCGCAAAGTCGAATGGAGCAACAAGATTCGACTTGGGAAGGACTGAAGAAGATAACAAAGGCCTGCTCGAATTCAAGAATCACTGGGTGCCGCAACCGATGCAGTTGACCTACTGGAGATTTCCAGAGAGCCCTGCGCTCGACTCCGCGAAAGGATGGCCACTGAAGGCGGCCAAACTTGCCTTCGGCTTCGTGCCCAAGGCGTTTCTGAGACTAACTGGTCGCTTACTCTATCGCCATGTTGGCTGAGGCCAGTCAAAAGCGGTGTAACATAATCGAAGTTCTCCGCAGAGAAGGGAGGAAGCCAAACCAATCCGTGAACCAAAACCTTTTTGATTACTATCGTATTCCTACCGGCTTCTTTTCGGGTACGACAATCTCGAGTTGCATGTCACCAGAAGCCGGCTTCTTTCACTTCGGTGAGGATAACATCTGCTTCGGGCGATGTTCGTCAGGAGTCGCGGCCACTGTAGCAGGCTCTGGCAAATTCGACGCTGCCAGTCACGTAGAGAATAACGGTACAGTTCGGCTCCCTTTCAGCTTCCCCGAGGTGATCGACAACCTCAGGCTCGAACGCTACAGGGAGAAATTGACTCCCCGTGTGGAGTTCTTCGCTGCCACAGAACCGGTTCGTCGGCTTTATTACTTCTTTAGAGGTTGCCTCCCCGTGCAGATCCGCCGCTATTTGCAAAAAGTCTACTTTCACGATTGGGAGAAATTGCCGTTCCCCGCCTGGCCCGTGGATTTCACGGTGGATAGTCTTCACGAAGAGCTTTTGCGGTTATTCATGGAAGCCAGTAACGTAAAGAGGGTGCCGTTCGTGTGGTTTTGGCCGGATGGAGCGCCCAATTGCCTAATCATGACGCACGACGTAGAAACCTCCGCGGGCTACGACTTTACGAATCAGCTGATCGATCTGGATGACGCGTATGGAATCAAGGCGTCGTTTGAGGTGATACCCGAGAAGCGCTACAGGGTTCCAGATGAGTATGTTTCTGAAATCCGGAGACGTGGATGCGAGTTTAACATCCACGACTTAAATCATGACGGTCACTTGTACCGGGAGCGGCAAGAATTTGTCCGCCGGGCCGCTAAAATCAATGGTTATGTGCACCAGTATGATTGCCGCGGTTTTCGCGCCGGGGCGATGTATCGCAACCAGGATTGGTACGATGTCTTCGAGTTCTCCTACGACATGTCCGTACCCAACGTCGCGCATTTGGAACCAAAGCGAGGTGGCTGCTGTACTGTTTTCCCTTACTTTGTAGGCAAGATCGTCGAACTGCCCCTCACAACTGCTCAAGATTATTCTCTCTTCCATATTCTGAACGATTATTCGATCGATCTGTGGAAGCGACAACTAGCACTTATCCGGGGAAGAAACGGGCTAATGAGCTTCATTACCCACCCGGACTATCTGATTGAGCCGCGTGCACGCAAAGTCTATGAGTTGCTCCTCGATTACCTGCGCCAAATGATTGCAAACGAAAGGATTTGGGCCACTTTACCCGGCGAAGTCGATCGCTGGTGGCGCGCGAGGAGCAAGATGACCCTGGTTCCTCGCGGGAATGATTGGGAAATCGCAGGCCCGGATAAGGAAAGAGCGCGCGTCGCATACGCAGTGCTGGATGGCAGTCGGCTGCGGTATGAGCTGACAGGGGTTGCTTCTCGGGAGAGTTGATTCCAGGAATACTCCACCATCCGTTGCGAGGCTGCTTGTCCCACTCTTGGCTGGCGCATGTGTTGTATTGCTGCCTCTCGTTTGGGTGCTCGTCGCTGCAGAGGACTCGTTCAGCCGGTACTTGTCCATGTATCTGCTGACTTCCGCCATGTTATTGAGCTCCTCCATGTTGAGGGAAAGCAATTTTTCCATGTTGTCTGACTGTCTCGGGTTCGACGAGAACAGAAGGCCACGACCTGTGAATTACGGAAGCTTGGGTAGCGAGTTCCGCAGATAGGATAAGAGATGCCTCAGGGACTGAATAACGATTGTGAAGTCGTAGTGGTCGGTGCGGGGCCTTATGGTTTGTCTGCTGCGGCCCACCTCACAGCAAGTGGCATGGACGTCAAGGTTTTTGGCAAGCCCATGGAGTTTTGGGCGAAGAAAATGCCTGCAGGAATGCTTTTGCGTTCACCGCGCGTCGCGTCCAATATCTCGGATCCGAAACATCACTTCACATTGGACGCGTATGAGAATGCCGCTGGAATTCCACCGCGCGCTGCGGTTCCTCTCGAAACATTTGTTCGCTACGGCCAATGGTTTCAGCAACAGCTGGTTCCTGGCCTAGAACCGAGAGAAATAGCATCCATCAGACGCGTCGACAACTGCTTCGCCATCGCCTTGGAGGACGGCGACGAGCTCCGATCCAAAAGTGTGGTCGTCGCGGCTGGCATTGGATCCTTCCAGAAAATCCCGTCCGTGTTTGCCGCCTTGCCTTCGTCCCAGCTTTCTCATTGCTACGAGGGGTGCGATGTTCGGGGCTTCCCGGGAAAGCGCGTTGCAGTCATCGGCGCGGGGCAGAGCGCGTTGGAGTCAGGGGCTCTGCTGCACGAAGGCGGAGCAGACGTCGAAGTGATCGCGAGAATTCCCGCACTGCGCTGGATTGGCAAGCATCCGTGGCTTCATCGTTTGGGGCCGCTTTCTTCGATGTTGTATTCCTCGCACGATGTAGGACCGGCAGGGATCAGTCGTCTGGTAGCCGCGCCCAACCTTGTGAGGCAAATTCCTCTAAAGTTAAGGGACAGGATTCGTGTCCGCGCAGTTCGTCCTGCTGGATCTCGATGGCTTCCTGCTCGGCTCGAACAGGTCAAGCTCACGACCGGACGTTTCGTTACTGAGGCCAATTCGGTTGGACAAGTAGTGGAATTAAAGCTGGACGACGGAAGCCGGCGGCTTGTGGATCACGTTCTACTAGGGACCGGGTACTCCGTGGACATTGCCCGCTACAGATTTATGTCACCTGACCTCGTCAGGCAGGTGAGTCTAATAGACGGATACCCTCGTCTGCTCACTGGATTCGCCAGTTCCGTTCCCGGACTACATTTCATTGGCGCGGCGGCTGCACGAACCTTTGGCCCACTACTCTACTTCGTGGCAGGCACGGAATTTGCCTCCAGGGAACTGTCTCCTCACATGGCACGGAACAAATCTTAAATCAACGATGATACAGAAGCTCTGCAAATCGATGTCCGCCCAGACCCAGCCCGTCCAGTTCGCACAGCGCCTACAAAATGTTGGCGCCTTGGTTGTCGGAGGCGATCACGTGGGCTTAGCGATCGCTCGCAGCCTGGGCCGCCACAAAATCCCCGTTTACGTTATAGATGACCAGCACTCCATTTCCACGTATTCCAAGTACACCACCCGGGTCGTGCGCGTCAAAGACCTGCGAGATCCGCAAAAGACAGTGGACTCCGTGTTGGAAGTGGGCCAGCGTTTTGGTTTGCGCGATTGGGTGCTCTTCCCGACGCGCGACGAAACGGTCATGGCATTCTCCCTCTATCGCGATCGCCTGGCCGAATTCTTTCGCGTTACTACTCCCGAATGGGAAACTACGCGCCAGGCGTGGGACAAGAACAATACCTACAGACTTGCTGGGCAGCTTGGCATTCCAGCTCCACGAACTTGGACTGTGCGGAGCCTCGAAGAACTTCCCGCTTTGTTTCCCAACCTTCCATTGGCCATTAAACCTGCAATTAAGGAGAACTTTTTTTATGCGACCGGCGCGAAGGCATGGCGCGCGGAAACCCCTCAACAGTTGCGTGAGCTGTTCGAAGCTGCCGCTCAGAAGATCAAGATAAGCGAGATTCTGATCCAAGAGATCATTCCGGGAGATGGTGACCGCCAGCTATCCTATGGCGTCTTCTTCCGCGACGGCCATGCCCATAGCAGCCTTGTTGCCAGGCGCCTACGCCAGCACCCGCGCGAATTCGGCCGCGCGGCAACCTATGTCGAAACGGCCGATTTGCCGGAGATAGAAGAACTCTCACAAAGATTCTTGCGCGCCATCAATTTCTACGGACTTGCTGAGGTTGAATTCAAGCAAGACCCTCGAGATGGTCAGTACAAGATTCTGGACGTGAATGCGCGCGCCTGGGGGTTCCACGGGCTTGGACAGGCGGCCGGGGTGGATTTTCCATACTTGCTATATGCGGACCAGATGGGGTACCACATGAAACCGTGTAGGGCCAAGGCAGGTGTCGGCTGGCTGCGTTTGCTCACCGACATTCCCACCGCATTCACGGACATGTTGCGAGGCGATCTGCCCCCGAGCTCCTACCTCCGGTCTATTCGCAGAACCAAGACGGAATCGGTATTCTCCTGGGAAGACTCGCTCCCTTTCTTTGCCGAATTTGTTCTCTTGCCCTACTTCTTGAAACGGAAACTGCTGCATGCCAGCCCGTCCCTGTCGGACGACAATTCGGTCGTCGGGGGGGGGTCCAATTTGCGCCGAAAGGGCGATTACGACCGCTGAGTAGCTCGAAATGCCGCCCGGTCGGACGCCGACGAGAGGCCCTCGGAGCTTGCTAGGACTGGGCTAGGTCCCCATGACAAAGGGGAAAATCCTTGCCATGCCAGGGTAAGGCTCCTCCACGCTTTGTGAGGGCCATGCGGGCGTAGTGTCGTTCCGCAAAACAACGGTCTCTTCTCTGCTGCTATCTGCCCTGTTTTCAATGACTAAGATATAGTCTTAATAGGTCAGATAGCCCAACCTCTGGCAGTTCGATTGCCCTAAATCTCCACGGGGGTGCAGCTCTAGCTGCATATTAATGGCGGTAGCTTGTCGACTAGGCGGCACCAGGGGGATAGAAGGGCCACTGCCGACAAATGCCAAACAATCCGGATAAGATGCGGAGTTCGCCGATCCTTCAAAGGTGTCTTGGAGCGTACCTATCCCAGAGCAGCCGCGTCTGGAATCACCTTCCCTCTCAGTTTCGTCTTCATTCATTAGGCTTCGCCTATGGCAGGCATTTGAATCACTTGGTTCGTCTCCACGCTGAGCGGAACCAGTCTTTCGGCACTTTTTTTCTTAGAAATCGGCCTGAACTAGAATTGATGCAGCATCTCCTGAACCAGAAGCCTCGAGGTTCTCAGCTAGATATCTCTGTGCTTGCTTGCAGCAAAGGTGCGGAGGTTTACTCGATGGCATGGGCCATCCGCTCTGCGCGCCCTGACTTGCGGCTCAAAATGCAAGCGGTTGACATTTCTCAAGAGATCGTCAATTTCGCCGCCAGAGGAATCTACTCACTTGCTGACTCTGATGCATTGCACCCTTCAAATAAAGAAGCTGCCAAACAAAGAGGTGAGGTCAACTGGAATACTTCTCGGGATCAAAACGCATCGCTTTTCGAACGCATGACCAAAGAGGAAATTGACGTCATGTTTGAGGTTCAAGGCAATCAGGCCAGGATCAAGCCATGGCTCAGAGAGGGAATCACCTGGGTTTGCGGCGACGCCAGCGATTCCAAACTCCTCGAAGCAATTGGTCCTCAAGAAGTCGTCGCAGCAAATCGTTTTCTCTGCCACATGGAGCCAACAGCAGCACAAAGCTGCCTGTGTATGCTCGCGCGACTGGTCAAACCGGGCGGGCATCTTTTTGTGTCAGGGATCGACTTGGACGTGCGCACAAGTGTCGCGCGACAAATGGGCTGGAAGCCTGTGATCGACAGGATCAGAGAGATCCACGAGGGCGATGTTTCTATCAGGCGTGGCTGGCCCCTGGCATACTGGGGGCTGGAACCATTCGACGACTGTCGGCCTGACTGGCAGATTCGCTATGCTTCAGTCTTCCAGGTGGGTAACGCAGCTTGATTCCGTACCCAGTCGGGAGAAGAGTAGTATGCATTTCAAAGAAACGTTCGTCGCGGGTGTTTGGGTAATTGACCCAAGTCCGCTCGAGGATGATCGGGGAAGATTCTTCCGTGCGTGGTGTTCCCGAGAGTTTGCGGAGCAGGGGATCAGTTTTCTACCTGTCCAAGCCAACATGGGTTTTAGCGCACGAAAAGCAACCGTCCGTGGCATGCACTTCCAGGAAGCGCCAGCACTTGAGGCGAAACTGGTCCGTTGCACGAGAGGCGCGATGTTCGATGTAGTGCTCGACCTTAGGCCCGATTCGCCGACTTATCGCCAGTGGTTCGGCACAGAATTGAGTGCGGAGAATGGGCGGCTGATGTATGTGCCTGAGCTCTGTGCTCATGGATACCAGACTCTGGAAGAACGAACTGAGATGTATTACATGACCTCTCAATTTTACACCCCCAGTGCCGTGCGAGGGGCGCGATTCGACGACCCGGCGTTCGATATTCAGTGGCCCTTGGCCGTCTCGGTGGTTTCCGAACAAGATCACAATTGGCCGCTCGTTGAGCGGTAGGAGGTAAACATGAACGTGGACACTGCTCTTCGAGAACGTGAATCCACTGGTCGCGCTGTCCGCGTCGGGATGATTGGAGCTGGTGCGACTGGGCGCGCGATCGCCCTTCAGCTCGGTACGCCGGCACCCGGAATTCGCTTAGTTGCCATTGCAAATCGGACCCCTGCGCACGGCGAACGGGCGCTTCGAGAGGCGGGTTTTGCCGAGTGGCGTCATGCGACGTCTGTATCAGAAGCCGAAGCCGCGATTGGCAGCGGACTGCCGGTATTGACTGAAGACCCGTCGGTGCTCACCGCCTGCGATGCAATCGATATCCTCGTGGAAGCGACGGGTTCTATAGGCCCGGCGGCGGGGGTGGTCCTCGAGGCTTTTGAGCATGGCAAGCATGTTGTCCTGGTAAACGCCGAGCTTGATTCCCTAGTCGGCCCAATTCTGAAAGCGAAAGCAGACCAGGCCGGGGTAGTGGTCACGCACACTGACGGGGATGAGCCAGGTGTCGCCATGACCCTTCTCCGCTACTTGCGATCATTGGGACTGCGCACTGTCGCTGCCGGCAATCTCAAGGGAATGGTCGACTACTATCGGAATCCCGAAACTCAGCGCGCATTCGCCGAAAAGAATGACCAGGACCCCAGAAAAGTCACTTCCTTTGCGGACGCGACCAAACTATCGATGGAGGCTACAGTCCTGTCCAACGCCACCGGATTCCAACCGGGTCGTCGCGGGATGTACGGTCCGGCATGTAAATACGTGAGGGAAATGTCAGGCCTGCTCCCCGCGGAGCAGCTGCTTGACACCGGCCTTGTCGACTATGCCCTGGGCGCTGCGCCACATACCGGCGCATTTGTAATCGTGTATGAAGACTCGCCGCTAAAGCAGGCTCAGCTCGCGTACTACAAGATCGGCGCCGGCCCGTTCTACGTTTTCTACACGCCCTTCCACTTGCCTCACATTCAAATTGCTTCCACGATTGGTAGGGCGGTGATCCATCGCGATCCAACCGTCGCCCCGCTCGCAGGGCCGGTCTCGGAAGTGTTGGCCGTTGCTAAACGTGATCTTAAAGCTGGAGAACGGCTCGACGGTGTTGGCGGCTTCTGTACTTACGGGCTCATCGATAAGGCAACAGAAGCGCGTGCCATCGCAGCATTGCCGATAGGACTCTCCGAAGGCGCTGTACTGCGTCGAGATATTGCGAAGGATACAGTGCTCACTTTCGCCCATGTGAACAGGCCTCCCGCTGGGCGAGTCGACAGGCTTTGGCAGGAGCAAGCCGCAATGTGGCCAGTTGCGGCAAAGAAGGCAGATGAATCGTCGATCCAGCACGTATTTGAGGGAAAGAGTCGATGAACTTCGCTTTGTCCTGCGACCAATTTGGAATGAATCTCACTATGGCGCCCTTGAGCCTCGAACACAGGCTTCCGCCTCGGTTGGCTTTGGCGGTTCATGCTTAACCGTTCGTTCTGGAAGGGTCGCCAAGTGCTTCTCACAGGGCACACCGGCTTCAAGGGAAGCTGGCTCTCGCTCTGGTTGGAAGGACTGGGGGCTAACGTAACGGGCTATTCGCTCGAGCCGCCTACCCGACCGAGCCTATTTGAACAAGCACAAATCGCCGGCTCGATTCGGTCGATTTTTGCCGATGTGCGTGACTTTCCAAGGTTCAAAGCTGCAGTGGCCGAGTACCGTCCCGAGGTGATCATTCATATGGCCGCCCAGTCCGTTGTGCGTCGCGGCTACGAGGACCCTATCGAGACTTATTCTTCAAACGTCATGGGGACCGTGCACGTCTTGGAGGCGCTCCGTCAACTGAAACATCCATGTGTCGTGGTCAGCGTCACAAGTGACAAATGCTACGCAAATCAAGAATGGATCTGGGGATATCGCGAAAGCGAGCCCATGGGGGGGCGGGATCCGTACTCGAATTCTAAGGGATGCGCAGAGCTAGTAACAGCCGCCTACCGTGAATCGTTTTTCCCACCTACTTCGCTCAATAGTCACGGAGTTGCCGTTGCGAGCGTTCGTGCCGGTAATGCGATAGGTGGGGGCGATTGGACGGCTAATCAGCTTATTCCTGATTTGGTGAGAGCATTTCTAGCTAGCAAGTCTTGTCTTATTCGAAATCCTACTGCCATCCGTCCCTGGCAGTTTGTTCTGGAACCACTTCACGGATACCTGTTGCTTGCAGAGAAACTCGCAGATGACGGCGGACGCTTTGCCTGCGGTTGGAATTTTGGTCCTGCCGACGAGGATGCCAAACCGGTGTCTTGGATTGCAGACAAATTAGTTCAGTCGTGGGGGAACGGTGCCTCATGGAATCACGATACCGCAGCACATCCGAGGGAAGCCCACTTTCTCAAGTTAGACACATCCAAAGCTAGGGCCGAGTTAGGCTGGAGTCCAGCGCTGCATTTAGAAGACGCGCTCGAATGGATCGTTGACTGGTATCGCGCGTTCCATGCAAAGGCGGATCTGCGTAACATTACTCGAACGCAAATCGAGAAGTATCAGACACGTCTGGAGCACTAATTCCATCTAGTGACCCGCTGGGAACGGGAGCGCAGACCAAAGAAATGGAGAAGCTACTTCAATGCCAAACATTGTCGTCCTAGGATCTGGAATGGCGGGGTTCGGTGCCGCATACCGACTCCACGCCGAGGGCATCACCCCTGTGATGTACGACAAGAATAACTACTATGGGGGCCATACGGCATCTTTCCGCTCCGATAGTGGCTTCAGCTTTGATGTCGGCCCGCACATTTCGTTTACCAAGGATCCGCGGATTCAGGAAATTTTCGCCGATAGCGTCGAGCAACAGTACGAGACTATCCAAATCAGTCTGAACAACTACTGGCGCGGCTATTGGCCGCTTCACCCCGTGCAAGTTCACCTGCACGGACTGCCTGAAGATGTCGTCCTTAAGGTTATTTCCGATTTCGTCGCGGAAAGCCAGGCACCCGAGCGGCCGGTGAAGAATTACGCTGACTGGTTGCTCGCGAGCTTTGGCCGGACGTTCGCAGAGCTCTTCCCCATGCAATACACGCGAAAGTATCACCTCACGACGGCGGAAAACATGAGCACAGACTGGCTGGGCCCACGGATCTATCGCCCCAGCCTTGAAGAGGTGTTACGGGGTGCACTATCGCCTTCAGCGCCACATGTTCATTACATTACGCACTTCCGCTATCCCAGCAACGGCGGATTCGTGTCCTATCTCAACAAATTTGTCCCATTAGGAAACCTGAGACTTAGCAACGAACTAGTGTCCATTGACCCCCGCTCGCGGCAGCTCACCTTCTCGAATGGCCATGTGACTGGTTACGATGCGCTGGTCTCTTCGGTGCCTTTGCCCGATCTTATTCGTATGATTGATGGAGCACCGGCCGATGTTCTAGAAGCGTCACAGCGTTTGGCTTGCTCGACGTGCGTACTCGTAAACTTGGGCATAAGCCGCGAAGACCTTTCGCGCTCCCATATGACGTACTTTTACGACGAGGACATTTGTTTCACGCGTCTTGGCTTTCCTCATATGTTGTCCAAGAGCAATGTTCCCCCCGGCACCGGCAGCATTCAAGCCGAAGTCTATTTCTCCGACAAGTACAAGCCATTGACCGGTTCAGCCGAAGATTGGATTGATCCTGTCATCAAGGATCTTCGCCGTTGTGGAATTTTGCGCGATGACGACCGCATTTTGTCCCGCGGGGCCTCGTTGCTCCGATACGCCAACATAATTTTTGATCTTGATCGCGCTGCTGCGCTCAAGACCACTCACGGATACCTCGATGATCTCGGCATCGCCTACTGCGGGCGCTACGGAGATTGGGGCTACATGTGGACAGACGAAAGCTTCAAAAGCGGTGAGAAGGCGGCAGAAAAGGCACTCAGTGCAGTCGCTAGCCGGGCGTAACATTTTTCGCTATTTTTTCTAGGGCGAAGTCATTCATACCCAGACATGTCGCAGACCAACATGCCACCGGTTCCCGAAGTCATAGCCCCTCGCTGTGAGGATCGTACCGCTCCAATTACCCAAACCAACCAGATTTCGTCCCATCCGATGAGTGCTACAGTCAAGTCGCCCCCAAAGATTGGCCTTTTGGATCACGTGGGGTACGGCAATATGGGAGATGACGCGACCCTCGCTGCGGTAATGCACAACATCAGATGCCGTTGGCCGCAAGCCCTGATAGTGGGGCTTACGCTAAACCCTCATGACACTCAAAAGCGACACGGCATAACGTCTTACCCGATACGAAGAGACTGCAAGTTGCCTCCGCCACCGCCCCCCTCTAAATGCGGCAGAGCGTCATTCGAGGACAGGATAAAAGCCAAATTAAGCAATTATCCTATTCTGAAGCTGGTACTTCGTGCGGTCAAAGCGGTGACCCTCCGGGCCCCTCGTGCTATCGTCCAGGAACTCCTCTTCCTGGCCGAGTCCATCCGCGTTGTCAGATCCCTCGACCTTCTCATAGTCAGTGGAGGGGGACAGCTTCGCGACGCCTGGAAGGGCCCATGGAAATTCCCCTATACGCTCTTCAAATGGGTCGTCCTTGCTAAGCTGTCGGGTGCGCGCTGCTATTTCATAAACGTGGGTGCCGGGCCGCTGAAGACCCGGCCCGGTCGGTTTTTCATCAAGCAGGCCTTGCGCCTGGCGGATTACGTCTCTTTCCGAGACAAGCGATCCGAGCAGCTTATTCGGGGCATCGGCTTCACAAAGAGCAGCCGCGTCCATGCCGATTGCGTGTACGCACTCCCAATTCCCGCGAATGGAGAGGCGCGCCACACTCCAGCGAGCCAAGGATCACTAATTGGCATTTCCCCAATACTGTTTTATTGGAACAACGATCCGCGCAGCTATACCTACCTCATTCACGAATTGGGGCGATTCAGCACGAAGCTTGCCCGTGCTCAATACCGCTTGCAGTTCTTTGCTACGGACATCTGGTCCGACTACGAGGCTGTAACCGACCTGCACGCTGAAATGATTAAAGAATTTGCCGCATGGGAAACACCCCGGGTAGCCTACCCCCATATTGATGGAATCAACGACTTATTGCGCCAGATGTCTTCGATGGACTATATCGTGACGTGCAGATTTCATGGTCTTATCTTTGCTCATCTTTTGAACATACCGGTCCTTGCGATATCCCACCATCCAAAAATGGCAACGTTGATGAACGACCTGGGGCTTTCCGAATACTGGGTAGACATCCGGAAGTTTGACTCCGATCTTCTGGCAGATACATTTGCCCGCCTAGTTGAGAATCGGGTCGAGATCAAAGCGCGCATGGCCGAGAAAGCAGCTTGTTTCAGAAGAGAGCTGAAGATTCAATTTGACCAGTTATTTCCTCAGAACGCGGCGGCAGAGGCAAAGAAATGACTACGCCAGAACAGCCCTTAGTCAGTGTTGTGACTCCAGTTTACAATGGCGAAGCCTTCCTGGCGGAGTGCATTGAGAGTGTCTTGGCACAAACCTATTCAAACTGGGAATACATCGTTGTCGATAATCACAGCACCGATGGGACCTCTCGAATTGCGCAGCATTATGCGGGCAGGGACGCGCGAATCCACGTTTATCACAACGACGAGTTGCTGCCGATAATCGCAAACCACAACCATGCCCTCAGATTCATGTCTCCAAACAGCAAGTACTGCAAGATTGTTTCGGCGGATGATTGGCTGTATCCCGAATGCCTAACTCGCATGGTTCAACTCGCCGAACGAAACCCCTCAGTTGGTATTGTGGGATCTTATCAAGTCAGCGGAGGTGGCGACGAATGGTATGTCAGGGGCACTGGATTGCCAGTTTCGTGCACGGTTGTCAGCGGCCGTGAGATCTGCCGTTTGCACCTATTGGCAGGTCTTTACGTGTTCGGGGCACCGACAGCAAACCTATATCGATGTGACCTTATCCGGAATTCCGACGCGTTTTTTCCGAACCCCACGGCGGAAGCAGACGTTAGCGCTTGCATCAAACACCTTCGAGGCTCTGATTTTGGTTTCATACATCAGGTGTTGTCTTACGAGAGGTTCCACAGCGACCGAATAACCACGAGTTCGCGATCCCTTGACGCGTATACATTGTCAAAGATTAGCGATTTGTTGACATACGGCCCCGACTTTGTGACGAAACTCGAGTTAGAGAAGCGCCTGAAGGAGCTACTGGACAAACACTACCAATTTCTGGGTATCGCCGCTGTTAATCTTAGGGAACGGGCCTACTGGCAGTTTCAAGAGAAACGGCTGGCAGAGCTAGGCTGTCCGCTTGATCGCGTCAAAGTGGCTAAGGCTGTTTGTGCGAAGGTCTTAGACTTACTGCTCAGTCCTAAAGAAACCCTTGGCAAATTTCAGAGGCGCAGGAACCGAACTGCTGAGCTATCGCCGGGGATGAAGGAAAGCAACACATAGGCCGGGTAATGTGACAACCATGTGAGACGTTTGCAGTTGTCGCACCTCTTGGGAATGGCATTCTGATCTAGTTTCGGACGGAACTCCCGTTTTGGCCTCCGTCGCAACATGAGGAGAAATCTATGAAAGTCGTTTTGTTCTGCGGTGGACTGGGGATGCGGCTCCGCGATTATTCGGAGACTATTCCGAAACCGATGGTCAATATCGGCTACCGGCCGATTCTGTGGCACGTCATGAAGTATTACGCCCACTACGGGCATAAAGACTTCATTCTATGCCTCGGACATCGGGCCGACGCCGTCAAAAACTATTTCCTGAACTACAATGAATGCGCCTCCAATGACTTTGTGCTGTCGTGGGGAGGCAAAAAGCTGGAGCTGTACAACAGCGATATCCAGGACTGGCGGATTACCTTCGCCGATACTGGAATCGAGTCCAACATCGGCCAACGTTTGAAGGGAGTCGAGAAGTACCTCGACGGAGAAGAGGAGTTCCTGGCCAACTACAGCGATGGCCTTACTGACCTGCCGCTTCCACAACAAGTGGACCATTTTCACAAGAATGGGAAAATCGCCAGCTTTCTTGCGGTGCGGCCAAACCTCAGCTACCACCTGGTTTCCCTGGAGGAGTGCGATGGCAACCTGGTTTCCGGGATCCACGCGATCAATAACGGCACAGTGCGCATCAATGGCGGGTTTTTCATCTTCAAGCATAAAATCTTCGATTACATCCGCGAAAAAGAGGAGCTTATCAACGGGCCTTTTCAAAGACTGATCGACGAGAGGCAATTAATTGGCTATCCATACGACGGTTTTTGGGCGTCCATGGACACGTTTAAGGACAAGCAGCAACTCGAAAACTTATGGGGCGGCGGTCATGCTCCCTGGGAAGTGTGGAAGACCAGCCGCGGCAAAACGGCGGTCGCTAAGCCAGTCATTCAGAGTGAAGATCCATGCATTCGCTGAGGTTGCCATGGGACGAGGCGTCTCCGATCAGCATCCTTTGCGTTGGCGCGCACTCGGATGACATCGAGATCGGCTGTGGCGGGACCATTCTTCGTCTCGCAGGTCAGTATCCCAACTGCGTGTTTCATTGGGTAGTGTTCAGTGCCGCGGGAGTGCGGGCCGAGGAGGCGCAACGCGCCTGCGTGTTGTTCGCCGGCGCGAACGCCAGACCGCGGCTCCAGACATTTCAGGATGGATTCCTGCCGTTCGTCGGCGGCGAGGTGAAAGCGGTTTTCGAGGAGCTCAAGTCGACGGCGCCCGACCTTATCTTCACGCACAATCACCAGGATGCGCACCAGGACCACCGACTCCTGGCGGAACTGACCTGGTACACTTTCCGGGATCACCTCATTCTTGAATACGAGATTCCCAAGTACGACGGCGACATGGGACGCCCCAGTGTGTTTGTGCCGCTTGAGAGCGAGCTGTGCCAGAAGAAAGTCAGCCATCTTTTGGATGCCTTCCAGTCCCAGCGTGCAAAGCGGTGGTTTCAAGCGGACACGTTTTTCTCGTTGCTGAGACTGCGAGGCATGGAATGCAATGCACCCAGCGGGTACGCTGAGGCATTCTACTGCCGCAAGGTAGCCCTCTGACCCAGTTCCGTTTTGCGTGCGCGAATCTGCGATGAAAGACCTAAAAGAGAAGACAATTCGTGGCGGTTTGGCGAGAATTATTGCGCAAGGAGTGAATTTCGCCCTTCGCACCGGCTCTCTTATGGTCTTGGCCCGCCTCCTTGAGCCGAAGGACTTCGGATTAGTAGGCATGGTGACTGCGTTCACCGGAGTTTTGAGCCTGTTTCGAGATTTCGGACTTTCGTCAGCCGCGATTCAGCGTGAAACCGTTACTGAGAAGCAAGTGTCTACACTGTTTTGGATGAATCTATCGATGGGAGCGATTCTTGCGCTTCTTGCCGTTTGCGTGGCACCTGCCATCGCAGGCTTCTATCACGAACCCCGGTTGTTTGCCGTGACCGCGGTACTCGCAGCGGGATTTCTTTTCAATGGGGCTGGGGTACAACACGGAGCGCTGCTTCAACGGCAGATGCGTTTTACGACGCTGGCGATCATTAACACGGTGGCTTTAGTTCTGGGTACGGCTATTGCCATCGGAGGAGCACTGGTCGGTTACGGGTACTGGTCATTGGTCGCCATGTCAGTCGCTTCTCCCCTGGTCACCACAATCGGCTGTTGGCTAGCCAGCGGATGGGTACCGGGAAAGGCCCACAGGCAGTCAGGAATCCGGTCGATGTTGCGCTTCGGAGGCGGGATCACTCTCTATGGGCTCATGGGCTATGTCATGACGAATTTCGAGAAGGTCTTGTTGGGCCGGTTCTGGGGAGTCGATGCGCTCGGTCTCTACGGAAGAGCCTATCAGCTCATCAATATTCCGACCGAGAACCTGAATTCCGCGGCTGGCGAGGTTGCATTTTCCGCGCTCTCGCGAGTACAAAATGAACCCGCCCGTCTAAAGAACTACTTCTTGAAAGGCTACGCGCTGGTGCTGGCAATGACAGTGCCGCCCACGATCGCTTGCGCACTCTTCGCCAACGATATGATTGCCGTTCTTCTCGGGCCAAAATGGCATGACGCGGCGCCTATTTTTCGGCTGCTCGCTCCCACCGTTCTGGTCTTTGCCATCATCAATCCCTTGTCGTGGCTTCTGTGTTCAGTCGGGCGAGTGAGACGGCTACTGAAAATGTCACTCGTCATCATGCCTCTCATGATAGGGGGCTATTTCGTGGGGCTGCCTTACGGGCCCAAGGGCGTCGCATCTGCTTACTCGGCGGTGATGCTCCTTTGGGTGATTCCTGCGCTTGCCTGGGGCGTTCATGACACTGGCATTACTCTCTGGGATGTTCTCCGGGTTGTGAGGTGGCCACTCGTTTCCGGGGCCGTTGCCGCCGTTCTGGCTGTTGGAACTCGTTCCGTGTGTAGCCATTCTCTGTCTGTTCTGACCCTTCTCATCTTGGAAATGGCTGTAATAACAGGGGCTTACGTTTGCGTTCTCTTTTTTGCCACCGGACAAAGGTCGTTTTATCTAGAGATACTTCGTGGCTTGAGGCCTTCATCGATTAAAACGAAGGAACTGGTCTCGGCCTGAGCACGTACTCCACACCATTGGGAGTCTCCCGTCGCGTCGGCGTTCAGTTGGACCCTTATCGCGTCCCGCTTAAAGTCGTCCTCAGACATGGTAGCCTGCCGCTCCCTATCCACCAAGACTTCCTAGTTCGTAGTAGAGATGACGATAGAAGAAGTGCGGTGCCCTTTTGGAACAGATGCGGCCAACAGGCATGATGGAATCGAAATGCAGAGGTGTGCAGTAGAGGACAGACGCTGCGCATCAGGGTGTCCAGCGTTTTCATCGCGTAGGTAGTAAGAGCGCTCTTCGCAGACTAATCGGCCAGTTCAGCCCAATAGACTCGGCTTCGAACCACTACCGTCGAAAGGCAAAAGGGGATGCCACGTTTGTGATGGAGGTGTACCTGTCCACAAGGGGGGGGTTACGCCCTGTTCCTCGGTTCATATTGACCGGCCGCGACAGAGGCGGAATACTGCAAGCGAGGAACAGATGCTGCAAGCCCCGGTGAGGGACCTGTTCGGGCGGCTATGCAGCGATGGAAGCCTTGGTTCTAAAACAATGAAAATTCTATCGCTGATTCTCATGATTCTCGTCTTCCCCGTCGTGGGTAGTGCAAACTCGTACACGACGAAGTTCCCCAACAATCAGAATCCTCTCTCCGAGGGTGGCATGTGGATCAACGGCGGCACCGTCGGACTCGACTGGACGAACATGCAGAGTAGCCCTGCAGACGCTTTCGGAACGATGACAGTGAATGGCTGCGGTGGCAGCGTATGTGACTCGATAGCTTCGCTCACAGGTGCTTGGGGAACCAACCAGACTGCCGTTGGCGTGGTTCACATGGTGAACAATGGCCCCTTCCTCGAAGTAGAGCTTCACCTGCACACCACCATCACCGCCCACAGCGTCACGACCTATGAGTTTGACATGGCTGAGGGCTACATGCTCATCGTAAAGTGGCTTGGCTCGCGGGCTAACTTCGTGGAATTGACCTCGCCGAACTTCGGCCTAGCCCTGCACGACGGCGATGTGATGAAGGCGACTTCCAGCGGAACGAATCCTATGACGCTGACGCTGTACCAGAACGGCAACCAAATCATTCAGGTAACGGATACGAACTCCGGTGGCACAGGGCCATTCACGGGCGGCAGCCCTGGCATTGGCTGGTTCGTGAACCAGCAGGGTGGTTCCACGCCTCCGGCCAATCTAGGATTCAGCTCCTTTACGGCCACCGATGGAGCGGCAACCTGCCCGGCGAGCGGGACGGCCGGGACCTACACCACCAATTTCCCTTTGACGGAAAACCCAATCTCCGAATGTGGGAACTGGGCTGGGGGGCAAAGTGCGGGAGGTAATCTCTGGGGGAACGTCCAGACAAACGGCACGATGGCCTTTGGGGGCAGTGAGCCGACCCAGTTTGGCGACCCGACTGCCATACTTACGGGTTCATGGCCCTCAGCGCAGACGGCAACGGCCACCGTCAAACTGAACACAGTTCCCACAGGTAGTTGCTGTCATGAGGCCGAAGTGCGCCTGCGCATGGTTATATCTTCGAGCAGTATCACTGGATATGAAGTCTATTGCAGTGTCATGCCGAACAATCCGTACTGTCACATAGCACGTTGGAACGGTCCAAACGGGAGCTACTGCAACATAGAGCAATCGAGCCCAAGTACGTATCTTGCAAACGGCGATGTTCTCTCTGGCACGGTTTCGGGCACGAATCCAGTTGTAATTACTGGATTTAAGAACGGGACACAGGTCATGCAGGCGACCGATACGGGCGTTGGTTGCAGCACAGGCGGTGCGGCAGGGCCGTGGACCTCCGGCAACCCCGGAATTGGCTTCTACGACAGCCAAGATAACAACTGGGGTTTCTTCGGATTCTCGAGCTTTACTGTCACAGGCCAGACTTCGGGCCAAAAACCCACCGCCCCCACAGGCCTCAACGCCACCGTTAACTAGGGCCACCGCTGACAACAGCGCAGGTGTCGGATTTCAAAAGCATTATGAGTACGGCGTTAACATGCACGAGCCCGGGTAATTGCCGTCCAGAATCTGCTCGCGTCTCCTTCGCGACACTTTGACGCCCAGTAGCGGAGGTATGAGCCGCATTTAGGTCTAAAAGGACCCGGAGTTCCCGATGCAGGGTGTTAGACAACCGGTCCCCACAGTTAGTGGGTGCTCCCCTGATTCACTTCTGACCAAGCGTTGTTATCGGCGGATTTAGACCAAACCGCAAAAGCGCGTGCCCGAGGTTTTGGATGAACACTTCTGGTGTAGAGGTCAACGCCGGTTGCAGGCTGCCGTAAGCGAAATGCTTAGAGGTTTATGACGCGGGGAATCCCAAGACAAAACATGTGAACGGCCTCAAGCGCTTTCGCGGTGAAGACGGGCTTCGCGGTGTTCGTTGCACCGGCAATCCGCAAGCTCTCAAGGACGTAGACGTACGCGTGATTCGTTGCAAAACGGGCCGTTGCCGCCAGTTCTTCTTCTTGCCTTCGCATTTCCAATGGCTAAGGGTTTCGCCGTAGAAACTCTCTTCTAGCGAATCACGAATGGTCGCGCATGCCACTTTAGACCAACGGTGATTATGTGTGTCGTGAAGTTTGTGCCGCAATTCACTTCCGCACAGACGGCGTTGTTAGAAGTTTGGATGTTCGCTGTGTAGTTTAGGGTAAAATTCGCGTTTCGGCCAACTGGCCGCTGCAAGCCCGCGCCGACATAAAGAGTATTGTATGTTTGATTCTGCGTTTCATTTGTCCCGGCCACGGTTGTGTTCCGGGCGAACCCGAGATTTACGTTCCCGCTCCAGACTCGAGTCAATTTCACATTGCCGCTTCCCGTCACTTGATCCGTCGTGGCGCCTAGCAAAACTCCGCTTCCGTTGTTTGTGCCGTGGTTAAAGCTTAGCGAAACGTTGCCAGCCGAAAATGCATAACTCAAGCCAGCCGAACCAGCTCCAGAGATATACTGCGTGTTTGTACCGATTCCTGGTGGCACTCTGAAATTCGTTATTTCGGGGCCGCCCGCGACCTTGAGCGCGAGCCGCCCCGTGATCTTTTTGCCGTAGGCCACTTGAACTACGTGATTTCCCATGGCCTGTGGAGAGCCAAGGAATTCATACGCACTGAATTGGTAAGACATTCCAACTGTGTTAGTTCTGCTTACCTGGAGGTTGTAGCCTGCGCTCAAGATCACATCATTGGATTCGATATTCCCCGGGTCAGTATAGCGCAATATGCTAAACACTCCGCCGACCGTGACAGAACTCCGGGGCGTCAGTTCGTAATTGAGTTGAGTCCCAAATGAATTCGCGTATTGCGGTCCTATCGCTGTAAAGATTGATTGGGGAGTAAGGTCACTCCGCAGACCCGGTAGGCTCGAGGCCAACGAACCGCCTACGCCTGGTGTCGCAAGGCCAGTGCCTGCCCCGAAGCCAAACAGCGCTTGCGGTAGGTATGCAAACTGATCCACAAAGGTCAATTTTACACGCCGCCAATCGAAAGTTTCGACAGCGCCAAATCGTTGGAATTGTCCATTTCCTATGGCAGAGTCGGTTGAAAAAGCTCCGCCTCCTGAGTAGTTGACTGACAGCTGCGACGTACTCCAATTCTGTAAGAGGCTAAAATTTCCGGTAATGTAGTTTGTTGAATTCCAGTTGAACCCCCCTGTCTGTGTCACCGCATTGGACTGGATAGCGTTCGTATAGGAAAGGCCTGGAATCCAATAGCTGTGCTTTTCCGGCGCGATGCCGACGGTCAACTCCTGGAATCCCGTGAGGGGGTGGTCGTCAGGCTGGACCGCAACGGGTCCTTGATCCGTTTCCTGATCGTCCCCGGATCCGACGGCGGGATATGCCTTCGCTGCTGGTTTTGGCGGAGCTTCGGTCTGAGGGTCTTGCGCATTGACCGCTGCAGGGCATCCGAACATCCAGACAAGCAGTAACACAGCCGTCGGAATTGTTAGCCAGTGTTTCATTCGTTCTCTCTACGGCACGACAATGGTGTCGCCGGGCTGGAGCAGGACATTGTCTTCAGGTTTCTTCCCGCCAACAACGGCTTTGTAATTGAATGGGAGTTTCACTTGCCGGCCATCTTGCGTCCGCAGGACGTAAATGTTCTTGATCTTCGCGAATTGTGTAAACCCGCCGCCGCTCGTCAGCGCCTGTAACACCGTCATGCCGGGCAGAAGCGGGAATGCCCCGGGCCGTGTCACCTCACCGGTGACATAGACTCTCCGGCTGTTAATCGAAGATACGCTGACGCTAACCTGAGGTTCGTTAACGTATTTTTTCAGTTCGTCGCGTATTACGCCTGCCAATTCCATGGGTGTCAGGCCGGCCGCTTGCACGTCGTTCAAGAGTGGTAGTGTGATCTTCCCGTCCGGTCGTACAGGAACGGAGCGCGTGATCTCAGGTTCTTTCCATACGTCAATCTGGAGCACATCTTGAGCCCCGATCTTATACCCTGCATCTGGTTGAGAGTTTTGCGCTGAAGGGACGGCTGTTTGGTTCTTGGGAGCCTTCCCTTTTTCACTCTTGTCTTGAGGCGCCCAGGTTCCCCTCGCTACGCACGCGCCATGCTACCAGGCACGATACC
>Ga0210399_10000129_pt1 | contig 57853 bp, 41 predicted proteins | sample IncBWC14MmetaG_FD_150865 | JGI IMG/M metagenome (GOLD analysis project Ga0210399, IMG submission 150865) | Forest soil microbial communities from Barre Woods Harvard Forest LTER site, Petersham, Massachusetts, United States - Inc-BW-C-14-M | ecosystem: Environmental > Terrestrial > Soil >...
AAGCATACGGTTTCAGGTTCTATTTCACTCCCCTCGCAGGGGTGCTTTTCGCCTTTCCCTCACGGTACTGGTTCACTATCGGTCGCCAGAGAGTATTTAGCCTTGGAGAGTGGTCTCCCCAGTTTCCCACCGGATTACACGTGTCCGGTGGTACTCAGGATACCGCTTCGAGTCTGATCGGTTTTCAATTACGGGGCTCTCACCCTCTATGGCTCCGCTTTCCAGCGGATTCATTTAACCGTCAGTTTGGTAACTCTACTTATGCGGTCCTACAACCCCCAAAGTGCAAGCACTTGGGTTTGGGCTGTTCCGATTTCGCTCGCCGCTACTTTCGGAATCTCTGTGATTTATTTTCCTCCAGGTACTGAGATGGTTCACTTCCCTGGGTTAGCTCATACCCGCCTATGTATTCAGCGGGCTGTAACGGGAGTTCATCCCGCCGGGTTTCCCCATTCGGAGATCCTCGGATCAAAGCCTGCTTGCGGCTCCCCGAGGCTTATCGCAGCTTGCCACGTCCTTCATCGCCTTCTGGCGCCAAGGCATCCACCGTACGCTCTTAGTAGCTTAATCATAAAACTCACCCAATCCGTCTTCGCTTTGCTGCTCGACTTGCGCTGATTGCTCACCGCTCGCCTCTCAACTCCACTGAAACGTCCTGACTGTCTGCGGCTCCATATACCTTGTGTTTCGGCTTTGCTGAAACTGGGTAGGTCCCAGCTTGACCGGACATCGGCTTTCGTTTCCACATTTCATCAGGCAATTGTTTGAGCTGCCTTTGTTTTCCACAGTTTTGCTCAACTCGAGCAAACTTGTAATAAATCCACACCATGACGTCCCGCCCTGACCGTAATCAAGACGAAATTATCGGCGTGGACTTGCCAGCCTTTCTGTTGTCAAAGAGCGTTTGCCCTGATCCCGTCAGAGCGCCCCAGCATTCCGCTGCGGCATCGCCCGGCATCTCTGCCGAACAATAAAAAACCCGGCGTCGAGCGCCGGGCTAAACCACCGTACCGGTGGCTTTGCGCGTAGCTCGACAAATTTCTATCCAGTGCTCGTAAAGAACCTCACTATAGGGTGTACTTCAGGCCTTCGCTTGATCCTGCGCTGGGAAGACGCTTCTTCTACCCGACTGTGATGCCCTGCTGGCTCAACTACCCCCGAGCCATTTGCAAGTATACAAGAATTCCCAAATCCGTCAAGCCCTTCCAAAATTATTTTTACGGCCCCTGTGAGTCCCTGTGCAAAACAAAATCAGGGGATTCTGGCTCATGGCGGGTGGCCCATCCTTACGGGTTTTGCAAGGGTGGGTCTTGCAGTCCACCTCCGGAAGGCCCCTCCGCAGGAACGAAGCCACCCACTCGTCATCCGCCCCACGAGGCAGAATCCCATGTCAGACTCCTCGCTTTGGAAGCGCTTGGTTGTGCGCACCCGCGACTCTACTTGTGCAGCAATGCCGGCCAGTTCAGCAGTAAGCTGATCGAGTTGGATTCGGCCCGGGCGGGCGTCACTGCCAGGAAGCGCTGGCCGTCGGCGGTCACGTCGAACATCGGCGCCGGCGTTTCCGCGAGATTGACCTGGAACAGGGATCGCAGAGACTTCACCTGCAAAGATTGCGCGCCCAGATTCAATTCTGCTTTCATCACCTGGTCGCCAATGCTCAAAAAGAAGAGATCGCCCTTTTTGTCCCATCGAACGATCCATCCGCCGCCGCGCGAAATTTGGTATTTTCCGCCAGGTCCCGGAAAGGGAACGACGTACACTTCCGGCTGGCCAGTCTCATTCGAAAAATACGCAAACCAGCGACCGTCGGGCGAAAAATTCCCATCATACTGATTACCGCCAATAACGGGGGCCGGCTGAAACGGTTTCCTATCGCCAAATAGAGGCAAAATCCAGTTTGCCATGCGGCTCTGCTTGACGTCGAAGGCATCGTAGGACAAGTATCGGCCGTCCGGCGACCAATCCACGACCGACGCGATCGCAATCTCCGGCGCAAGCGTCAGCAGCGTCTCTTCGGTGCCCGATCCATCCGATGGTTTGCGCACAATGCTGACCGTGCCGCTGGATGCCGCGCTATAAGCGATGTACCTCCCATCGGGCGACCATACACTCCAGGCCCTTCTTCCCGGACCGAAGGTCACCCGCCGGCTGACCCCGCCGCCCGCAGGGAGCGACCACAAATCGGTTGCGTGATGGTTTTGAGGATCGCTTGACAAAAATAGAATCTGCTTGCCATCCGGAGCAATCTTGGGAGACAGGTGAAAAGCAGTCTGACCGACTGTGCCCTCGGGATTCCCGCTCGAATCGAACCATTGCAGCCGCGTTTCCCGCGACATCGCTTGAAAGGCAAGGACCGACGGGCCCCTAAGCGAATACCAGTCGGCATCGGCCAAAGGAGTGACGCCCCCGGAGAGTTTGCCGGAACCAGGATCAAAGGGTTGCGCGAATACTTTTTCGTTCCGGGTGAAAAAGAGAAATCCGCCGCTATAGGCGGGCTGGTCGCCATCATCGAGGACTAGCTTGCTCTCGGACGACGTCAAGGATTTGATCTCGATATGGCGCTCCAACCCTTTATCGACGACCACAACCAGAACGCGCTTCCCGTCGGGCAGTACGGCTGGATTGTAGTCGGAATAATCGTTGGCGCCCAAAACATCGAACGGGACAGCTTTGCCGCCAGTCGCGGGAACCCGAAAAAGTGATGAATTCGAGGCAGGCTTGAACAAAATGGTCCCGTCCGGCGCCCACACCGCCCGGTCCGGGGAGGAACTATCGGCGAGTATCTGCAAGTTTTCTCCGTTCAACTCCACCGTCTTAAGCTTGCCGCCGGCGAAGAACCCCAGCGAACGGCCGTCCGGCGACCAGAAAGGTTTTGCAGCCCCAACCGTGCCCGGGATGGCCGTGGCATCGCTGGCCTTCAGCGCGCGTGTCCACAACTTAACTGCGCCGCTCTTGTCGATGGCTGCGAACGCGAGTTTGCTTTCGTCGGGCGAAACCGCCGCTGGCCCCGAGCCGAATCCGAAAGCAAGGAAACGAGTGTCAGCTGGAGGAGGAACAAACGCTAATATCGGGCCGCCTGCCGGTAAGCGTGGATGAGCGTAAGTCCAAAGAGCAAAAGCAGCGGCAAGAATTGCCAATCCGCATAGCAGCGACCACGCCAGCTTTTCCCGATTCTTGCTTCGCGCGGGCACCGGCACGCCCGCTTGCGGTCCTCCTTCCGCGATCCACTGCAATTGCAGCTTCACATCGTGGACGCTCTGGAAGCGCTCCTCGGGTTCTTTGGCCAAACAGGTCCTAACGACGCGGTCCAGCCCCGGCGGCGATACCGGCTGTATAGTCGAGATGGGCGGAGGGGTCCTTTCCAGTACCGCGGCACTGACGCTGGCTGCGGTTCTGCCTTCAAAGGCCCGCTTTCCCGTTGCCATCTCATACAGCACCGCGCCGAGTGCAAAGATATCGCTGCGCGCGTCGGCCTCCCCGCCTTCCACCTGCTCCGGCGACATATATGGGATCGTCCCCAGCACCGTGCCCCGCGCGGTTAACGGTTGGTCCGCCGCGGCCCCAGACAACGTGGCAGTCGAACCGGAATCCTGAGGTTTGTGGACTAGCGTCGTCTTCGCCAATCCGAAGTCCATCAGCTTCGCGCCGGCCTTGGTCAGCATGATGTTGCCGGGCTTTAGATCGCGATGGATAACATCCGTCTTGTGGGCTTTCTCCAAGCCCTCGCAGATTTCCTTGCCGTACTTCAGCAACTGCTCGGCAGCAAGCGGGCCCTTCCGCAAACGCGCGGCGAGCGTTTGGCCCTCCAGAAATTCCATAACCAGGAAATCAACTCCGCCCTCGCGGCCGACGTCGTAGAGGGTGCAAATATTGGGATGGTTCAGCGAAGAAATCGCGCGGGCCTCGCGATCGAAGCGATGCTTGGCCTCAGGGCTTTCAGAAAGATGCGAGGAAAGAATTTTGACGGCGACTGTGCGCTCGAGCCGTGTATCACGCGCTCGGTACACCTCACCCATCCCGCCAGCGCCTAAGGGCGACTGAATTTCATAAGGACCGAGTTTCGTGCCAGGGGTCAGGCCCATTCGTGTGCGAGATTATAGCCTGTGAAGCAAGCGGGAGAGCATGCGACGATTCTCGAAATGTTGGGCAACACGAAAGTAGTCACTGACACCGTCTTACTCTACAAATAACACAGACACTCCAGTCTGCTTCCCGCTGGTCCGCACGAGCTTGCCAACTGAAAGGAGCCGCGTCAACTCCAGGTCCAAGCTTCTGCCACCGGACATATACCCTGCCATCGGCCAGCCACATCCAAGTGAAGCGCGCAACGAAAAAGGAGCTTCCATGCGCTATCGACTTCTAGGCAACAGCGGCCTCCGCGTCTCCGAAGCCGCCCTGGGCACCATGACCTTTGGCGAAGACTGGGGCTGGGGGACCGCCAAGGATGAAGCCCGCAAGGTCTACGACGCTTTTCGCGAAGCTGGCGGCAATTTCATCGACACCGCAAACATCTACACCAACGGCACCAGCGAAACCCTCCTGGGCGAGTTCCTGCACGGCCATCGCCAGAGCGTCGTGCTGGCTACCAAATACTCCAACTCCTTTCCCGGTACGGATCCCAACGCCGCCGGCAACCACCGCAAGAACATGGTCCAAGCCGTAGAAGCGAGCCTCAAACGCCTTAAGACCGACTATATCGATCTCTACTGGCTTCACATCTGGGACCAGATCACCCCGGTCGAAGAGGTCATGCGAGCCTTCGACGACCTGGTGCGCCAAGGCAAAGTGCTCTACATCGGCGTATCCGATGCCCCGGCGTGGTGGATCGCTCAAGCCAACACGCTCGCTCAACTCCGCGGCTGGTCGTCCTTCGTAGGCCTGCAGATTGAATACAGCCTGATCGAGCGCACCGTCGAGCGCGAACTGATCCCCATGGCCAAAGCGTTGAACATAGGTGTCACCGCATGGTCGCCGCTAGCCGGCGGCGTGCTAACGGGCAAATACCACGGCCATGGTTCCTCGGAAGCAGGCCGTATGAATACCGACATGGCGAAGGACTTCAAGCCGGAGCAACAACGCGCCGACCGCGTCGTAGCCGCAGTCAAGAAAGTGGCCGATGAAACCGGCCGCAGCCTGGCGCAGGTCGCTCTAGCGTGGCTTCAGCATCGCCCGGTTCCCGTGATCCCCATCATCGGCGCCCGAAAACTAACCCAACTGCAAGACAATCTAGCAAGCTTGGAGGTTGCGCTTTCACCCGACCAGGTAAAAACGCTCGACGAGGCAAGCCAAATCGAACCAGGCTTCCCCTACAGCCTGTATACAAAGGAGTTGCCCCGCGCAATCGCCTACGGCGGCCTCCGAGACAAAATCCTCGCCTAACCGCATCCGGCTATCCGAGCGTTCTCTCCGAAGCGTAGGTTTTTCTTGAGCATGCCTTGGCTCAATCGGCGCCGCCCCTCCTGATCCCCCGTAGGGGTGGGGCTTGCCCCGCCCGGCGTCAAACGAGGCACTATCATTGCCGCATGCCTCTATGTGAAGGCGGCCAAGCACTAAAGTGGTCTCGTGCGTAACCTTTCTGTCCTCCAATAGTTATTATCCCTAGAGCACCATGCCCACAAGACGCCCGGCACCCCACAGTCCGCCGCGAACGATAGACGAGCGCCCGCTCGTCGCAGCAGCGCAAGCCGACCCGGCCAGGTTCGACGCGCTCTACGAAATGCACTTCGAGCGCATCTACGCCTTCGTCGCCAGCCGCGTGCGAGACCGCGCCACCGCCGAGGATGTCACCTCCGAAGTCTTCCACAAAGCGCTCGCCAATCTGTCCACCTACGAATGGCGCGGAGTTCCCTTCGCCGCCTGGCTACTGCGCATCGCGTCGAACGCCGTCACCGACCAATGGAAACGCGCAGCGCGGGAATTTCCTTCTCCGCAAGATCCTCCGGAGCTCGCTGCGAGCGCCGATTTAGGCGCGTCGGAGTTGCGCATCTTAGAAGATGGCGCACAACTATTCCGACTGGCAGCCCAGCTTCCGAAAGCGCAGCGCCAGGTGGTGCACCAGCGATTCGTCGAGCAGCGAAGCATCCGCGAAATCGCTGCACGCTTGGGCAAGACGGAGGGCGCGATCAAACAACTGCAGTTGAGAGCGCTGGAGCGGCTGCGAGCGCAAATGGGGGTGAGCCATGCCTAAGCGCTCTCTCGCCGATCAACTCGACAACATGGTCGAAGCTCTGCTCGTCTCCCTGCGGCCACGGCCGGAAGAGAAGCCGCATCGTGATTTGGCAGCTCTGCTCCGCGTGGCGACCACGTTACGTAACCTGCCGCGCGAAGATTTTCGAGCAACACTGAAGAAACAGTTGCACAGGAGGACAGCCATGAATGAAGGCTCCAAACCATCCGCAACAGCGGTGGTAACACAAAAAACCGGACAGTACATGCGGCCAGGGCTGACATCGATAACACCCTACGTCGTGATCAATCAAGCAGCAGAGTTTATCGAGTTCCTGAAGGCCGCGTTTGGAGCGGTGGAACGCCTGCGTGTGCCGACCGAAAGTGGCTCCATCATGCACGCGGAACTAGAGATCGGGAACGGCGCGATCGAGGTAGCCGACGCCGGTGACCAATTCCCGGCGTCGCCGACCGACATTCATTTGTACGTTGACGATGCCGATGCCACGTATACCCGAGCGCTGCAAGTCGGCGCCACTTCCATTTACCCGCCGACCGACGAACATCCTTCGGGCGACCGCTGGGGCGCGGTCAAAGACCAATTTGGGAACAATTGGGACATCGCAACCCCGAAGGGCTGGACTCCAGGTCCCGAAGGAATTCGCTCCGTACAACCATACTTGCGTCTCCGCGGAGCCGACAAGATGATCCCGTTCATGGAGACCGCATTCGGTGCGGAGGCATTGGGTATGCACAAATCCCCAGAAGGAACGGTGTTGCACGCCACCATGCGAATCGGAAACGCTACATTGGAGATTAGCGAGGCGCACGGTGAATTTCAGCCCAAGCCCTGCCACCTGCACATCTACGTGCCGGACACCGACGCAGTTTACGCTCGGGCGCTAAGCGCGGGAGCCACCTCGATCGAAACTCCCCAGGACAAACCCTACGGTGACCGCTCGGCGGGGGTAAGGGACTCCTTCGGAAATAGCTGGTTTATCGCCACCTATATTGGAACAAAATAGAGAGCATCGGAAGACAAGGGCCACCGAGCCCTTCCCTGGCACTTGTAGCGGCCGCTTCCTGCTTGCCCTGAGTCCGGAAGGGAAGCGGGCGCCTTTTTCGAGGTCGTTTCGAATAATACCTCAATATGAATATATTTACATGAATAACATTCTGTGCTATCATGGATAGGTCGCGTTATCTCAATCGCACTCCCGACACCAAGATCCTTACTCCGCCGCGCCGCCACGTCCCTATTTCGCCGCCCCTTTGCTTCCACACATTTACAACATTCTTTTCCCGCAACTCCCATGGAATGACAATCACCCGAAAAACGACCCACGGGGTGGGCATTCCAAAGCGAAGCTCACATGAAGCTCCGTTCCCAATATTCCAAGCTCCTGCTGGAGACACGTTAACGCCTTTAGAATCAAATCACTGCGCCATTTGGAGAGCTAACTCCCACAGAATCAAGTCATGGCACAAAAAACACCCGGGGAGGAGGGGGGCCGCACACCGCCATGCACTAACGCCGGCCGATTTTTCGGAGACTAGGCGAGCATCGTCAGGCCAGATCTTCAGCTCGGATCGGTAGACGGCGGATGCGCTTGCCAGTGCCTGCGAAGATGGCGTTGCACACCGCCGGAGCGATCACCGGCAGGCCAGGTTCGCCGATGCCAGTAGGTTCTTCGGTGCTGTTGACGACGTGCACTTCGATCTTCGGGGTCTCGTTAATACGCGGCATCTGGTAGTTGTTGAAATTGGATTGCTCGACGCGGCCGCGGTCGATGGTGATGGCGTCCTTCATGAACGCCGACACGCCGTAAATGGCCGCGCCTTCCACCTGCGCAACGATGCCGTTGGGATTGACCGGGCGGCCGCAATCGACGGCGTAGACGATACGGTGCACCTTAACCTGGCCATCCTTGACGCTGACTTCGGCGACGCCCGCGGTGTAGGACTCGAACGAAAAATATCCGGCGATTCCGCGATAGACGCCCGCAGGCAGCGGCTTGCCCCATCCTGCTTTCTCGGCGGCCAGCTTCAGCACCGCTTTCTGCCGCGCAGTGTCGAGCGGCTTCCCTTCCTTGGGATTGGTGAAGTCGGGAATCTTCCGGTCGTCGCCAATCGCGCGCAGGCGAAATTCCAACGGATCGGCGCCCGCGGCTGCGGCCAGTTCATCGATGAAGCTTTCGACCACGAAGCCGCTGCTGGAATGCTCGACGGAACGCCACCACGCGCGCGGCACACCCGATTTCGCCAGCGTGTATTCGATGCGATAGTTTTTCGTCTGATACGGAATGAACGCGGCAGTCGCGAACTCGCTGGCTTCGGGTTTTTCGGCGCCGTCCTTGTCCCACACCGCGGCAATCGACGTCGAAGTCTGGAAATGTTTCCACGCAGCCAGGTTGCCCTGCGCATCGACGGCCCCTTGCATGTGGTGATATGAAGCGGGCCGGTAGAAATCGTGCTGCATGTCGTCTTCGCGCGTCCACAGCACCATCACCGGCTTGTTGCCGGTGGCCTTCGCCACCTGCGCGGCTTCCAAGACGAAATCTGCCTGATAGCGCCGGCCAAAGCCGCCGCCCATCAGCGTAGTGTGCACCACAACCGATTCCTTCGGCAGCTTGGAAACCTCCGCGATGATGTCTTGCGCCCATTGTGGAGCTTGCGTCGGCACCCAAGCTTCGGCGCCATTGGGACCGATGCGCACGGTGCAATTCATCGGCTCCATGCAGGCGTGCGCGGCGAAGGGAATTTCGTAGACGATATCAACTTTTTTCGCGCCAGTGGCGAGCGCAGAGTCGGCGTCGCCGTCGTTGCGAAAAACTTTGCCGGGCTTGGACGCGTTCTCGACGAATTGCTTCCGCAGAGATGCGGAGGATTCGGAGGCGTGCGGACCTTCGTCCCAGGTAATGTCCAAGACCTTGCGGCCTTGCATGGCCGCCCAGGAATTGTCGGCGATCACCACAACGCCACCAGTGGTAAACGCTCCTGCCGCGACCGGATCGATCGAAATCACATCGCGCACCCCTGGGACGGTCTTGGCCTTGGTCGCGTCAAACTTGGCAAGCTTTCCGCCGAAGACGGGACAGCGCGCGATGACCGCGTAGACAAGGCCGTCTGGGCGGGAATCAATCCCAAATTTGGCGGTGCCGGTCGACTTCGCGCGGGCCTCGAAACGCTTCTGGTCGTGGCCAACAATCGTGAAATCGTTGGAATTTTTCAGCGGCACCGTATTGAAGTCCGGCACCGGCAATTTTGCCGCGTCGTCTACGAGCTCGCCGTACGTCAAGAATTGCTTGCGGGCTCCATGCAAAACGCCGCCATCCGTCGGCTTGCAGGTGTCGCGATTCACGTTCCAATGCTGCGCGGCGGCGGTGATCAGCATTTCGCGCGCAGCAGCGCCCGCCTGGCGAAGCGGCGTCCACGATCCGGCGACGCTGCCGCTGCCCCCGGTTCCATGCTCATAGATGGCGGGATTCGTCGGCGCTTGCTCGATGCGCACCTGCTTCCAATCGAGGTACAACTCTTCGGCGAGGATCATCGGCAGTGCCGTCATGATGCCCTGGCCCATCTCGGACTTGCCAAGGATCAACGTGACTTGATTGTCTGGGGTGATGCGCACCCATGCGGTGAACGGATTCGCGGGCTTCTTCTCCTGATCCGCGGCGGAAGCCGCGAACGCAGAAGGCGAAAGATGGAAGCCGATGACGAGAGCAGCGCCCGCGGAGGCGCCCGTCTTCAAAAAGTCACGACGATTCAATACGGAAGCAGTGGTCATGACACACCTCGAGTTTCTGAAGAAAAACGGCGGCTAGGCGGCGGAGGTCGCTTTGCCGGTTTGCATCGTGGCGGCGCGATGGATGGCCTTGCGGATGCGTTGATAGGTGCCGCAGCGGCAGATGTTGCCGCTCATGGCGTCATCGATGTCGGCGTCGGTCGGGTTGGATTTCTTCGAAAGCAGCGCGACCGCGGACATGATTTGTCCCGACTGGCAGTAGCCGCACTGCGGCACGTCTTCGGCCATCCAGGCGACCTGGACAGGATGCGTCCCATCGGCAGAGAGACCTTCGATGGTGGTGATTTTTTTGCCGGCCACGCTGGAAACGGGAGTGCTGCAGGAGCGGGCTGGTTCGCCGTTGATGTGTACGGTGCAGGCGCCGCAAAGCGCCATACCGCAGCCGAACTTGGTGCCGGTCATGTTGAGGGTATCGCGGAGCACCCAGAGCAAGGGCATCTCCGGGCTGACGTCTACGGTTTGAGCTTTACCGTTCAGGGTGAAAGTGATGGCCATGGAGCCCTCCTTGGAGAGAGCGATATCGTACAACAAAATCCGCCCGAGATGAAAATAGCCGAAATATCGTTAGCAGGATGGCGCTTCCGGGCGCGGCCCGACCCGGGACCTCTCCAAGCGGAAAGACGCAAGAGGTTTCAAGAAGTGAGCAACGCCGGGCGGCAGTGATCTAATCTGTGGGGGGTGGCGAGCCGCACCTCAAGAGAAAGGATAACGCAGAGACGCAGAGCCCGGCAGGAATGCCATTCGAGACTCAGGGCGAGCCTGTGCTACCAGTTGTCAGGCGGTGACGACGGTTCGGGGAACGTCGGTCTCGACGCCTCGCCAGCCGACTGGGCGGCCGCTGACGGCTTCCTTGACCGAGCGGAACAGCACCACGTACATCAACTGGCGGTAATAGAAGCGCTGGAGTAGCACCGGAAACAGAAGCGTCCAGTCTTCCTTGCGCTCGAGGCAGAAGGCCACCACGCAAGTCAGGATGTCGATGATCAGGAAGCCGAGAAAAAAGAGCACGGAGCGCTCGACGTCGGCGGTGGTCCAGATTTGTGGAAGATGGGCGACCTTTTGTCCCAGCGCCCACAATAGCAACGAGCCGAAGAACATCAGGTCAATGACCGGAGAGATCAGTGGCAGCGCCAGTTGGAAAACGAAGATGTTCGGCAGCGCAATCCAACCGAGCGTGCCATATTTCGGGCGGAACAGTGTGTCGCTGTGCTTCCAAAACGCCTGCAGCGTGCCAAAGGTCCAGCGGAATCGCTGGCGGATGAGCTGGCCGGCGGTTTCGGGAGCTTCGGTCCAGGCGATGGATTCTTCGTCGTAACCAATGCGCCAGCCTAGACGCCGGATGGCGATGGTCAGATCTGCATCTTCGGCGACGGTATCGGCGGTGATGCCGCCAGCCGCTTCGATGGCTTCTTTGCGCCAGGCTCCTAAAGCGCCGGGAACGACGGTGATACAATTCAGGAGATCGAACGCCCGTTTTTCCATGTTTTGGCTGGTGATGTATTCGAGAGCCTGCCAGCGTGTAAGCCAACGAGAGCGGTTGCCGACTTTGACGTTGCCGGCCATGGCGCCAAGTTTGGGGTCCGAGAAATGGCGCACGAGTTTGCTGATGGCATCGGGTTCGATTTCCGTGTCGGCATCAATGGTAACGACAATTTCACTGTGGGTTTCGGCCATCGCGCGGCTGAGAGCGGCGGACTTGCCGCGATTTATCTGATGAATGATGTGCACGCGCGAATCGTTAGCGAAATGAGTGTCGAGGAGTTCGCCGGTGCGGTCAACGGAGCCGTCGTTGACGACGATGACGCGCAAATCGCACAAGTCGGAAGCGAGGACAGAGGTCACCGTCTGCACGATAACGCTCTCCTCGTTGTGCGCGGGAATCAGCACGGTGACGCTGGGCGGCGGATTAGGCATGACGTGGTGGTCGGGCCGCAATTTTTCAATTAACGCAAGAATTCCAATGATCAGCGCGCGGCCGCTGACGAGGACGATGCCGAGGATAAAGATCGTCGCGATTCCAGTTCTTAACCAGCGATAAATTCCAAAAATGAAGCCATCCGCGCGAGCTTGCAGTCGTTCGACGGTTGACAGCGGCATCATCACTTCGGCGCGCGTCTTGCCGATTAGATCCGAAACGGAAACGAATTCGTAGCCCTGAGCGCGCAATGCATCGATGACTCTGGGCAACGCGAGAACGGTATGTGGGCGGTCGCCGCCGCCGTCGTGAAACAAAACGATATTGCCGTCTTCGGCTTGCCGCATCACGTTGTTGATGATCTCTTGTTCGGGAATCTGGCTCCCGGCGGCCTGTTGCCAATCGTGGGAATCGATCTTTTGGCCGACGATCAAGTAGCCCATATCCTGGGCGATCGGAAGCTGCGCGACTTCTTCGGCGTATTCGGGCTGGTGATCGATGCCGTAAGGAGGACGGAACAGGATGGACTTCACGCCAATGGTGCTTTCGATCAGACGCTGGGTCAAATTCAATTCCCAGCGGATTTGCGTCTTGGTGATTTCGTCAAAGTTGGGATGCGTGTAGGTGTGGTTGCCAATTTCGTGGCCTTCGGCATATTCGCGCTTGAGGATTTCCGGGAATTCACTGGCTTGCGAGCCAATTACAAAAAAAGCGGCCGGCACGTTCTTCTCTTTGAGGATGTTCAGAATTTGCGGCGTCCAGCGGGGATCGGGCCCGTCATCGAACGTAATGGCAATCTTTTTCTTGGTCGCGCCGATCTGATCGATATCGTAGGAGAGCGGATAGGCATCGTAGTTTTCGTCGGTGAACAGGTCAGTTGCGGCGTCATAGGTAAAGGAACGCTTGCCGCGCTTGGGAGTATCGACGAAGCGCCATACGTCACCATCGCCTTCCAGGATCAAGTCCGGGCCGGGAGCAAGGTCGGTGAGCTTCTGTCGAATCGCGTCGTCAGGGCGCGTGGCGTCCCAGACGTTCCACAGGGAAGTATCGGAATGGCCGAGGCGAAACAACATGGTGCCCTGCACGCCCATACGCTCGCTGGCCCGCAACTGGTTGTAGGCGGTGATGGCGTCGAGCATCCAGACCTGGTGGACGAGGTTATGTTCGTCCTCGTAGGAATAGTGGGGATTCAGAGAGGCATCGTCGAATTCGATGTCGGTTTCGGATTCGAAGGCATGAAGCAGAGCCTCTTGCACGCTGAACTCGGTGGCAGTGGACCACTTCTTGTCGGGCGAGTGGTTGTTGGATGACGTGTTGTTGGGCTTTTGGGGCCAGTCGTAAGCAAAATTGGCTATGCCGACGACGATCTTTTGCGCGGGTACGAGCGTCAGAGTCTGCCGCAAATTCTCGACGAACCAGTCCTGCGCGCTGATGGGACCCGGCGGAGAAGAAACCCAGTGCTGGTCAAAGTTCAGAAGGACGATCGCGTCACATTCCTTGCCGAAGAATTTGTAGTCGTAAGCGTCGTCACGCGCGGGCAACTCGATCATGAGCTTGAGTCCAACGGCGTGGAGGGCAGGCGCGAGTTCCGCGGCGAATTCGCGGAAGTGCGGCTGGGTCTGGTCCGGAATGGACTCGAAGTCGACCACGATGCCAACCTGGTGGGCTTCGACGGCGTATGCCACGACATCGCGAACCAAGTTGTGGCGGGCGTCGGAATTCGCCAGGAGTTGGGCCATTTCGCTGACGCGCCAGACCTGGCCATCGTAGTTGTTGAGCAATCCCATGATGGGGAGCTCGACGTTTGCCGATTTCATCCAGCGATGTAGCTTGTCGTCTTTCAGTAAGGAGACCGCTTCGGCAGGACTCGCTTTGACGGTCTGGTAGCGCTCGTAGTCGACGATGGTGAGAGCGCCGTCGGAAGTTACGGCATGCAGTTGCTCGGGGATCAGGACGTCGAGGTCTTTGTAATGGCGCTTGAGCGATGCCAGGCTGTTGGAATCCCAGCTAACGTAGAAGCCGGCACGCAGAGGATCGTAGCTGGCCGGAACTTTGCCGAGGTTCGCGACGCGGCGACGGCGACCTTCCCGCACGGGCACGATCTTGGCGCCAGACCTGAGCTTCAGCGCACGATAAATGGGGCGCGTGTCCTGCAGCAGGCCTGCCGGAAGCTCAACGCTGGCCGCGATGTTAACGAAGAAATAGGCCAGGAGGAGAGTCAGCAAAGCTCCGGTAATTTCCATGACGCGTCGCGTGCGTCGCCAACGGACGCGCTCCGCGTCGTAGAAAATTGGTCCACGTTCCTTCATGAAGCCTTTCAACCTGTCGAAACGGCAGGGCCTGAACGTCGGGCTGGGGCTCGGTCCGTCTGCCAGAATGTGTCTGCTCTATTGTAAGATGCGTTCCGTTCATGAAGCGAATTTTCTCGCATCCTATTGTCGCGCTCGCCGCTGGTTTGTGCCTGCGGCTCTTTTTTGTCTTGCGATACCCGGCGAATTCGGGCGACACCGTCTTGTACGAGCAGATGGCGACGAACTGGCTGAAACATAACGTCTATGCAATGGAAGTGTTTGGCCAGATCACGCCAGTAGATCTGCGCATGCCGGGATATCCGGCGTTTCTGGCGATCGTGTACGCCGTTACCGGGCTCACCGGACCGGATGCGCGGCTGTGGGCGATGATTGCCCAGGCGTTCGTGGATCTGTTGTCGTGCGTGTTGATCGCCACCCTAGCGGCGACGCTGTTCCTGATGGTAAATGAACGTAATCCACGCGGGCGTGTTTTCATGGCGGCGCTCTGGCTGGCGGCATTGTGTCCGTTCACGGCGAATTATGCCGCGGTGCCGCTCACGGAGATATTTGCCATTTTCTTTACGGCCGCGGCGCTGTTGCCGCTTTGCCTGCTGGTGGGGCGCACGCGGAACAACGGCTGGATGTTCATCACCAAGGATTGGCGCTTCGCCAACAACTACGGGTATTTGGCGGCGCTGGCGGCGCTACTGGTTGGCGCCGGTACGCTGTTTCGCCCGGAGACGCCGCTGCTGCTAGTGACCGCGTGGATCGTGCTCGGGATTGTGCTGGTATTGCAGCACGAAACGAAGCGCTGGCTTTTGACGGTCGCTGGGATGGGACTGCTGTGCGCGGTGCCGCTAGTGCCGTGGGCCGTGCGCAATGCGGTGACCCTGCACGAGTTTCAGTTTCTTGCGCCGAAGAATTCGAACCTGCCGGGCGAACTGGTTCCCTACGGCTTCATGAGTTGGGAAAAAACCTGGCTGTATCGTTTTCGCGACGTGTACCTGGTGCCATGGAAGCTGAACGATGAAGCGATACGCGTGGAAGACATGCCCGCGCGCGCGTTCGATACCGCCGAGGAGCGGGACCGGGTAGCGGCAATTCTGGAGCCTTACAACAACGATTTGACTCTGACGCCCGAGGAAGACCGCGCCTTCGGAGAACTCGCGCGCCAACGAACTGCCCGCCATCCACTGCGAACCTATCTGTGGATGCCGCTCGCGCGTGCGGCGACCATGTGGTTTACACCACGCATCGAGCTGATTCCGGTTTCCGGCACGGTGTTTCCGCTGAAGCAATCCTGGCAGGACGACAAGATCGATCAGTCCGTGACCGTGGGATTTTTTCTGCTCAACATCGCGTACCTCGCGCTGGCAGGCTGGGGAGCGGTGCGTTTGTGGCGGCGAAGCAACGCGGTGCGGCCAGCCGTGGGCGTTTTGATTGTTTTCATTGCGCTGCGTACGGCCTTCCTGACGACGCTGGAAACGCCTGAGCCCCGCTACGTTCTGGTGTGTTTTCCGGCTTTGATCGCGCTCTCCGCTCAGGTTTTTTCGCCTTCCGCGGAATCCAAATAGGTATTGGCGCTCAACCCTCGACCGGTTCGGGGTGAATTGTGACGCGATGGACTTGCGGGAATCGCTCTTTCACGCGGTCTTCGAGCGCGGCGGTGACGTCGTGGATTTGCGTGATGGGAAGGTTGCCCTTCATGGTGCAGTGACAGGATGCGAGGATGCGGTGCTCGACCTGGCGGACATGGACGTCGTGGCAATTCACCAACTCGTCGTACTCGGCGGGCAGAGTGTTCAGAAATTCCTCAATGGCTCGAGAGAGTTGCCTCATCTCTCCGCCGCCTGCGTCGGGTGTTGCAATGTGCCGGCCGAGCGGCTCGATATGAATGTTGACTTCGATGGGTCCGTCGCGTAGCTCGCGAATACCGTCCTCGAGATCGGACGCCTGACGATGTGCATCGCGCAGACTGAGGTTTTCGTCGACTTCGAGGTGAAGTTCCACGAACAGTTTATTTTGCTGTTGGAGAGCGCTGACATCGTGAATGGCCAGGCCCATGCGCTGGGCCACCGCGCGGATGGCTTCAAACAGGTGCTCGCCCTGGGGAGCGCGCGGCTCGGCGTGGACCATCACATCGGAAGGCACGATCTCTCCGATGCGTTTCTCGATGGCGTCGCTGAGCGCGTGGACCTGCTCGAGACTCGCGGTGCGCGGCACGCTGACGGTGGCGTCGACGAAGTGGCGGTTCCCCGCGCGGCGAACACGCACGCGGTCGACGTCCAACACGCCGTCCATGCGCGCAACGGCGCGAGCGATTTCCTTCTGTAATCCCTCGGGAGCAACGTCGAGCAGCGCGTCCACGGTGCGTTTGCCGAGTCTCGACCCAACCCACAGAATGATGCCGGCGACCGCGAGACCTGCGAGCGCGTCGGCATAGATGAGCCATGGCATGTTCCAGGTCTCGCCGGCCCATACCAACCCGATCCCGGCAATCACGACCATGGTGCTCCAGACATCGGTGGAGAAATGCAGGGCGTCCGCTTCCAGCGCTTCGCTGGGATATTTCTTGACGACGTTGGAGAGCGCGCGAGCGCGCGTCAGGTCGATCGACAGAGCCACAAGAAGGACGAGGATTGCCGTAATGCTGGGAGCGATGTGCACGGACTTGAAAAACAAACGCTCGAAGGCTTCGTAGATAACGTAGAGAGCGGTGAGCACCAGCAGCCCGGTCTCAACGAAAGCCGAGAAATTTTCGAACTTGCCGTGTCCGTAGGGATGCCGCTCGTCGGCGGGCTGATCGGAAACGCGGACCGACAGAAATGTAATCACCGCGGCTACCAGGTCCAGGCCGGAATGCAGGGCTTCGGATAATACGCCTAAGCTGCCCGTTCGCAGCACCAGGAATGCCTTCAGAGACACCAATACGACCGCGGAGCCGACGCTCAACAGCGCCGCGCGTTTTTTCTCTTTAACTTCGCTGGCAAGATCGATTGCGATCACGATTGCCAGGTTACCTGGTCGGTATACAGAAGCTTCCTCGCTGCTCGGGGGACTGCACGCCGGGCTAAAGCCCAGCGCCTAGATGGCCCAAAGCACGATCTTACAACTCATTCCCATAACAATCGACTAGCGCCCGAAGGACCCCGGCAAAGGTAAGGGCGGCAATGTAGGCGGGACGGAATATCCGGTTTTCGCGCCGAGCGATAAGCAAAGCAGCGCTGGATCCTGGAAGAGACCGCGGGCGCTGTTGCGCTGCGGCGAACTGGACTGGGACGAAGCGACGAAATAGGGGACTCCTCAAGAGCCACAACCCGACAGTCTGACTCGCCGCCGAGCGCTGTAGCGGACTTCGTCCCAGTAACTTCGTCCCAGTAAATGAACAGATCGTCAAGAGTAAGACTGCGGCTCGCGCCACAACCCGACGCTGCCGCTTGGCTTTGCAATGCTTCAAAAGCTCCTCATTCAGGGCTCCATGAGCGGTGCGGACGGTCGCCTTGCCGGTGGAAGTTCGCATGCTGTTGTCCACCCACTCACGGAGGCTGAGGCCGGTCGCTGGCCCGAGATTGACGAGCACAGGAACCTTGTTGGGATCCACGTACTGGATCTGCTGGACTTCGTTGGCCTCCTGATTGACAAAGGAGATATAACCGCCGGGCAGAACCTGCCGAGGCGCCTTGATGGCGCCGGTAAAACTGTAACGCGTTCCGTCTGTGACGATGGGGTCGTAAAAATGGGGTGTGATGAAGTCGGACAGTGCGATTCCCTGGATCGCGTAGGCGAACTTGTCCGCTTCACATGGGTCGCAAGCTTCTACGAGATAGCCGAATTCGCCGTTTCCGTCCTGGATTTTGCCGTTCTTGATCTCAATCGAGGTCGAAGTCTGGAGCCTGTTTCCAGCCGGATCGACGAGCATCTCGTTGGTCTCGTGGCTTACATCGATGGTCCAGGCATCGCTGTTCGGAGCCGCGATGACCTTCGCATAGGGCTGATTGTTCTTGTCGAGATGGAACCCACCCTCGCCCGGCGGGAGTTCTTTAACCAGGAACACAGCCAAACTCCGGCAGGTAAGGCGGAGACTATGGTCTAATATCTATAATGTTAATATATTTATGAGTAATATTCTGTTAATATCCGGGGAAATTTCAGGCGCCCTTAAGTCTTGGGTTTTGAACCTTTTTCGGAGGGCATCGCGGCCTCAGCTCTTGCTGGGCAGGAATCGTAGCGCGGCAGAGTTCATACAGTAGCGCAGGCCGGTGGGCGCGGGACCGTCAGTGAAGACGTGGCCGAGGTGCGCGTCACAGAGCGTGCATTTCACTTCGCGACGGATGGTGCCGAATGACACGTCTTTTTTTTCGTAGACATTTTCGTCAGCTATGGGCTTCCAGAAGCTCGGCCAGCCGCTGCCGGAATCAAATTTCGTGGCGGAATCGAAGAGAGCGTTGTCGCAATCGATGCAACGGTACAAGCCATGAGCGTGCTGGTCGTAGAGCGCGCCGCTGAAGGCCCACTCGGTCGCGGCACAGCGGGTCACGTCATATTGCAGCGGACTGAGTTGCTTCTTCCACTGCTCCTTCGTCTTTTGGATTTTAGGCAGGGCAGCGGCAGCTTGGCGGGTGCCGTTGTCCGCAAATTTTATGATCGTGACTGGGCCAGCCGGTCCGACCGCTTGCGATAGCTCATCGTCCGCGAAGGCGGCAAGCAGCGCGCGTTGTACACCCACGAGCAGTCCGTAAGCGCCTACCGTTGCAGCGCCAAAAATGAGACCGCGTCGCGTTAGATCTTTCATGTGAGTGCCACAGAAGACTTGACTGCCTCTGATTCGTTTTTGCACGTCGCGTCAATCGCGATGTGGGCGATTGGGACACAGACAAGAGTGTCGGTGCTACTCAGAGCTACCCTCAACCGCCAACTCGTATTACGTTTCACGGCGACGATTGGATGCTCAGCAACCGTGACGTCTCACGGCGAATTACTTTGAAGCGCTTAAAGCGGGAGCAGGCAACAGTGGCAGCCGCTTGGGCTCTCCGCGAGCGCCTCGCACCTCAAGCTCCTCGAACAGCAACGATGGAGCTACGACGGAAGCAGGGAGCCCGCCTTGCGCCGATCCGAAGGCCCCCAGCGCCGTGCCCGAAAAGCCCGCGATCTGGCTCTGCATGTAGTTGTACACGAAATTGTCGTTGCCGATTCCGGCTAGATTTCGCAGCGAGCGGCTGTTCGCGCCGATAATCCGGGCGCCGCGCATCACTTCCTCACGGCCGTCGTCGGGATAGACCTTGTAGACCAACAGCGGCAAGCGATCTCCAGTACCCGCGCCACCGCCATAGCTGGCCAGCAGCTCCGAGAAATCTTCCTGGTGCAGCAGGCTTAGCGACGGATTGTCCATCTCGCGCACGATCACGCAATACGCCAGCTTCTCCGCGCGGCATGCATCGAGAAATTTCTTCTTCAACTCCGCCGGCGAAACCTCGTCCGTCGACGTAAAGAACAAATTGCTCATCGTGGGTTTGGCATCGGTCAGGAATCCGGAACGCCCGTGCCCGTTCGATTGATCGGAATCATTGCCCGGCCGCCGCGACATCAGGAGCGCTTTGAGCGTGCCATTTTCCACCACGGTTATTTTCTCCGCGCGCACGCCTTCATCGTCGACCGCGTAAGAACCGATCAGCGGTGTGCCGTGAAAATCTTTGGCTGAGGGATCGTCGACAATACTTACGGTGGTCGGCAAAACGCGCGCGCCGATCCTGCCGGTCCAGTCGCTCTTGCCTCCCAGGTTGCCGAGCATCTGTTCAACGATGGGCTGGAAAGAGATGGGCGGGCGCGAGCCGTTCATCGCTGGACCAAGTATCTGAGCCAGAAGGGGCGCGGCGGCGCGTGCCTCAAACAACACGGGGCCGGTATAGTCCTCCGCGGGTCGCGACGCGCGCAAAGCCATCAACTCGCTGCCCGCCACGTTCAAACCTTTGCGCACCGTATCCACGTTCGGCAAGTCCGCGGGCTTTGGCGCATACGCGGAAAAAAGATGATTCAGCGGCATGCCATCCTGGGCCAGCGTGTTCATGCCTGCTTCCACGGCGGCGAATGTGCGGTTGGTGCGCATCTCGGTGCCTTCGCTGGTCATCAGGTATTCGGTGGCGTAGACCAGGTAATAGGTAACGCGCGCTTCGTAAATTTCCGGGAACGAACGCAGCGTTGCCGAGGATTCGCGAGCTTCCTGCTCCCAATTGCGGTTGGTCCAATCCGGAGTGACAAGCGGATCGATCACATGTACCGGCTCCGCTTTCGAAAAGTCGTCGATGTCCGATTGCCGGGCGAGGCTGCTCAGATATGCCTGCTTTCGCGAATAAGTCTCCACAGCTTCCTTGAACGCCTGGTCGGTGGCGATCCACAGATCCTGGCGCAGGGAATCGTAGTCGCGGTCGATGCCCACCGATCCTGTCGAACCGATGAACCCTCGAAAGCCTTCATCGCCGATGAAGTTCGAACTGTCCAATTTGTACGTGCCCACGCGCGCGGACACATCCATGAACCGGTTCCGCGTGTGCGTGCTGGTCATTAACGTGCCGAATTCGGCGACGATCTCTTTCACGTCGAGATCCAGCAGCCTGTATTCGACGTAATAAGGGCGCACCGGCTGGTTCGTGCCCGGAATCTTTAATTCCAGACGCGTTTTTGAACGCGCCATTTCGTCGCGCATGGCCCGCAAAGTCTGGTCGTTGTCTTGTGGAGCCTGGGCGGCTTCCGCGCGCCGAGGTGCAAAGCAGCTGACAACTGCCGCGAACATGGCGAATACCGCAACGACTCGTGCCCGATTCACTGGGCACCTCCGGCCTTCAACACATCATGGGCGGGCGAAGGTAGAATCGGTGGGCGGTCCGTCGAAGTTTCCTTTTTCTGCACCTCAAGCTCGGTCGTAAGAATCGCCGGAGCCGCCGCCGAAACGGGCACCGAGCCCGACTCCGCGCCGCAGTAACCGTTGAACACTTCCATCGTAGTTCCGGTGGCCACAATCTTGGTCAGGGACGCCAGGGGCGTTCCCACGATATCCACGCCGCGAACCAATTCATCCGGCCGGCCGTCGGCAAAAACCTTGTACACGACCAGCGGTAAGACCTGGAACGCTTGCGGCTGTCCGCGGCCGGTGAAGGTAAATCCGCCGGCGATGTCGTCGATCAGCAGGCCGAACTGTTTGTGCTGCTGTTTGATCAGCTCGATGAGTTTCGCGCGCAACTCCGCGTCAGGCAGGGTCTTGCTGCTCTCCACGATCAAGTTTCCCTGGCGGGAAACGGGTGACGCGCCAAGTTGACGCCGGCCGTGACCGTTGGAGTGCGGAAAACCCACCAGCGGTGACCGCGACATCTCGAAATCCTTCAACACCCCATGATCGACCAGCGTTACCCGATGCGCTTTCACACCTTCGTCGTCGTATTCGTAGTAGCCCAGCAGATCGGTTGAGCCCAGCTTCCTCATCGTGGTGTCGTCTACAATGCTCAGGAAGTCCGGCAAAATCTGCTCGTTCACTTTTTTGGCAAAGGTCTGCCCTTCGGCAACGTCTTTCTGACGATGGCCCTCGGCGCGATGCCCGAAGACTTCGTGAAAGAAAACCGCGGCCGCGCGTCCCGTCAATAGCGCAGGTCCGACGGACGGCTCATTGATCGGAGCCGCGACCAGGCCTTCCAATTCCTTGCGCATCGTAGCGCCCGCCGCATACACCGCTTTGTCGTCCGGCGCATCGGCCGGATTCACCCAGTCAAAGTTGTAGTAGCGTTCGAGATCCATGCCATCCGGCGCTTTTCCCTGGATGAACATTTCCAGCCGGTAGCGGATCTGGCCGTACTGGAGTTGCGTGCCTTCGCTGGTGATCTGATAAGCGTTTTGCGCTTGCGCCGTGAACGTGACGATCGAATTGATGACCGCAGGCGAATCGCGGAACTCCTTCGTGTAGGCGCGCACCTTCTCTTCCCAGGGTTTGCGCTCCAACTGGAAGGAGGCCTCTGGACCGATATAGGTGTGCGGCTGTTCGTGGGTAAAGTCCGGCGCGGCGCCTTCCGCGGTCTCGACTTTCACTTCCTTGCCGGTCTTGATCTTGATCAGCGCTTCGGCAGCCGATTTGTATTGCTTGTCGGTCTCCAGCCAGATGGCGCGCCGCAGCACTTCGGTATCGTTGTCGATCGGTACCGGCTCACCCGGTCCGCCACGCTGTTCTTCCCGCGTGCCGACCTTGTGCGTATTGTCGAGATCGTAGCCGCCGGCGCGGACGGAAACCTCCAGCCAGCGATTGCGATTCTCGCTGCTCGAAAGCAGGGCTCCGTTGGAGCCGGAAACTTCGGCGCGCTGGGTGTCCGTAATGGTGTAGCCGACGTAATATGCCGGCGGTTCCTGCGCGCTCAAGGTTTTCACCGAACGGTCGAGTTCCGCTTGCATCGCTGCCAGCAGCGGCGAGCGCTTGGCCGGTGTATCCGGCGGCGCGGCCTCCGCCACCCGCACGGCCGCCGGAGCCAGCAGCGCCAGCAAACTCAGCGCCGAACACATGGAAACGAATCTATTCCGTATCGATCTACTCAAAGGAATCCTCACTTACGCTTAGACGGGTCTGCGAATCATTCAGTGTACGACAGCGATTGGGAGCGCACAAACGGCGCAGAAGTCAAGGTCGCCACGAAGGCACCACTAGTTCGACGCGGCGGCGGCGGATACCGTTGCATCACGCGTCGGGAGCCAGCGTGTTCGCGACTCTCTTGCTGAATGGCCGGGAACAATGCTGGGATTGATTGCGTGTTGCGCTTGTGGACGCCGCGGTGCCCTGTTTAGGCGGAAACAGACAGTAGTGTCTGTGCTACGAGGGCGCTCAGTCGCCGCAGCAGCGGAAGACCGCCGCCGCCATATCATCACGTTGCGTCTGACCGCGCGTAAAGCGCTCTACTTCGGAGAATACATAGCCGAGAAGTTCTGGCGGGGCGCTGTGAGGGTAGGTCTCGCAAATGGCTAGAAGCCGTTCCAATCCGAAAGATTCGCCGTCGGTATTGAATGCGTCTGAAATTCCATCGGTGAAAAACAGCACCGAGTCGCCAGAGTCGATCTTTATTTTCGAGGTGTCATAGGTCACTGACGGGTCGAATAGTCCCGGCGGTATCCCGCGGATTTCCAGTAGCCGGCAACCTTGCGCGGACAAATGGAATGGTCCCGGCATGCCGGCGCTGGCGATTTGCATCTCCCGGGTGCGCGGATCAAAAAGGGCATATTGCATGGCCGCATGCCGCCGCGACGCGCCGCGAAGCATCAGCCGCCGGTTCAGTGTAGACAGCACGTTCGCCGGCGACTGCCCAGTCTTGCGACCACCGCGCAGCGTGCCGACCGCCAGCTCCGCATACATCGCCGCGGGCAGGCCCTTGCCGGACACGTCCCCGAGGTACAAGCCAATGCAGCCGTCAATCATCTCGAAATAATCCAGAAAGTCCCCACCCACTTCGGCAATCGGTTGGAACTCGTGGGAAATTCTGACGCCGCCCGCCCTCAGCGGCTCGACCGGGAGCATGCCTCTCTGAATCGAGCGCGCTTCCTCGAGTTCTTCCTCGCGCAGCTTCTCGATCACGCCGAGATCCACCGACATGGCAATCGTATGCATTGAATTTTTCCAGACGGAACGTCTCACCGGGAAGGGGGTTCGGCGGCAGAGCCAGTCTATCAGCGGACCGTGCACCTCTATTGGGAAAGGCGGGCGTTGTTTCCTTCCGCACAAGCAGGTTGGCGCGGCGTTGCGCTTCGTCTAGTCCCGCAACACAATGCCGTCATGCGAGTGTTAGCCGCGATGCTCGTCTTTGTGGGAGTCGCCTTCGGTATTTATCAGTACGCCCTGAAGAAGATGCCTACCTCCGACCCGGGAACCGCCCCGACCCAGGCGATCAGCCTAACCGGCGTTCGCGGTGACCTGTTGCAGATTGCCCAGGCCGAGCGCAGCTTCACCGCCCTGAACGATCATTGCGCGTCGCTGGATGAACTGATCTCTTCGAATTCGATCACCATGCAGCGCTCGGAGCGTGACGGCTATTCCTACGCTGTCCAGTGCTCCGGCGGCGATTTCACCGTCACCGCCCGCCATCCGGCCGCACCCGATGGCTCCCCGATCCGCTACCCCGCCCTGGCCATCGACCAAACCATGCAAGTCCGCGAACTCCAGTAGCATAGGCACTCCTGTTTACCCTGAGCACCGAAGAGCCGGTGTCCGCTTCAGGTATTCGATAAAGTATCGGAATCAGCATTCTCGTCGCCGGCAGGCGCCAATGGAACTTTTTCGCCGCCTTTTCGTACCTCTTTATGACATCGGTTCCCATACCAGGCGCCCAGGGGCGCACAAAACGAAGGAGCAACCAATGGACGGGCAGATAATCGGTCTCGTTGCTGTAATCATGAGCTTAGGTATTCCTCTCGGTGCTATGTACGCCTACTACCGCGTGCGCAAATTGCGGTCCGAAGAACGTCTCGCAGCCATCGCTCGAGGAGTAAGCGTCCCGATGGTCGCGGAGCTCTCTGAAACCGCGCGTTCCCGCCGCTCCGGCATTTTGCTGGTCAGCGGCGCCATCGGCTGGATCCTTACCTTCGGTCTCATTGCGCAAATTGAACGCGAGCCCCAAACCTGGGTCGCGGCCGCCTTCGGATTCATCCCCCTCGCGGTCGGAATCGGCTATTTTCTGGACGCCACACTGATCCGCCGCGACCTCCATCACTCCAGCTAAGAGGCTCGACCACCTTTGACAGGGGTGGCTCTCTGCGCCTCGGCGTTGTCTTTTCTCCGGCGCGGGGGCCGGGCACAATGCCCGCCTCCGCCCGGCTGACTGTGCTAAACTTACCTTTCATGCATCCCGCCATACCCCGGTTGTTAGACCTCCAGACCGTCGACCACCACATAGTCGCTCTGCGTGCCTCTCTCGAGAGTTTTCCCAAGCGCATCCGTGAGGCTGACCTGAAGCTAAACGGTGCCCGCGCCGCCCTGGCTTCTGCCAAAGAAGCCCATGTCAACGCTCTGAAAGAACGCAAAAAGTTCGAGCTCGATGTCGATCAATGGAAGGAACGCGCCCGAAAGTACCGCGACCAGAGTGGCGCCGTAAAAACCAACGAGGCCTACAAAGCCCTGCTGCACGAAATCGCGAACGCCGAAGCCGAAATGGCCAAAGCCGAAGACCGCCAGCTGGAGATCATGATGGCGGGCGAAGATGTCGATCGCCGCGTCAAGAACGCTGAAATCAATCTCAAGTCGGCTGAACAATCCGTCGCCATCGAACGGAAGGACATCGAGACGCAGCAAGCCGCCAAGAAGAAAGAACTGGACGCGGCGCTAGCCGAGCGCGAACGGGCGCTCGCTCCGATCCCTGATGATTTGCGCATCCTGTACGACCGCATCGCCAAGCGCCACAGCGGCACCGCGCTGGCCCTGGCTCGCGACGGTCAATGCCGCGGGTGCGGCATGCGCGTTCTGCCGCACATCATCCAGTTGCTGGTGCAGGATACGAATGATGAAGAGGTATACCGCTGCGAGAGCTGCGGTCTCATCCTTTATTCGCTTGAGCCCATCACGGCTCACAATCTCGACGCCGCGGGTGGCAACGCGGCCTCTGCGTCAATCACCTGATGGCTAAACGCGTTCCACCTCCCCGCGCCGCGGGGCTCTTCGCTGACGGAGCGCCCGAAGCAAAGACTGTCGCCGCCGCGTACCGCGCCAATATCGACGGCGGCTCGCGTGGTAATCCCGGCCCCGCCGCCTACGGCGTGGTGATTCGCGACGCCAAAGGCGACGTCGTCGCCAAGCTGAAGAAATACATCGGCCGCATGACCAACAACGTCGCCGAATACTACGGCCTGATTGCTGCGCTCGACTACATGCAATCGCAAGGCATCCGCGCGCTGCGCATCGAAAGCGATTCCGAGTTGCTGGTGAAACAAATGCGCGGCCAGTACAAAGTGCGGAGCCCGGAGCTGCAGCCACTGTTCGAGCGCGCGCGAAAAATGTCGCAAGCGCTCGAATCCTTCCGCATCGACCACGTCTATCGCGAACAGAATCGCGAAGCCGATGCGCTGGCCAACGAAGCTATGGATGAAGTCGAAGGTGGCGGTGCTAAGTCTGCCAAGGCCGCGGCGGTGCCGGCGGCGAAATCAGAAACGCGCAGCGCGGTAGGGGAGGTCCGCAAGATCCGCGCGCGCTTCCGCAGCGGCGTTCTGTATCTGCTCGAAGACGTCGATCTCCCGGATGGTGTTGAAGTCGACGTGCTGCTGCGATTACTCCCGCCAAAGTCCTGATCGCTCGCCTTCAGAAAAATTCCTAGCTCAAGTTCTGCACAAATCTCGCAAGGAACCATAGGTCTCGTGCGAATGGTAGCGAAATAACTATTTTGTGTCGGCCAAGGCCACGTAAGCACCCAGGCCGATCATGCCGAGCCCCGAGGCGACTCGCTGGCGGCTGCGGAAGCGGGCGTTGTGCTTGAGTTTTTGCTCGAGTGGAGCGGCGAGCAGGACGACGACGAGGTCGGCGGTGGTGTTGAGGGTGACCGAGATTGCGCCGAGTACCACGAACTGGAGGAAGATGTGACCAACTGGCGCGGAAATGAATTGCGGGATGAACGATAGAAAGAAGAGGGCGGTCTTGGGGTTGAGCGCTTCGGTGAGGATGCCTTGGCGGAAGGCATTTCGCGACGGTGTTGCGGCGCTTACGGCTGGCTCCGCGTTGCGTGTGCGGATCATGTGGATGCCCAGCCACACGAGGTAGGCGGCGCCAGCATACTTTACCGTATGAAAGGCGACGGCTGATGCGGCGAGGATGGCGGAGACGCCGAGTGCGGCGGCAAATACGTGGAAGAGTCCACCGACGAATGTGCCGAGCGAGGACTGGATCCCCTCGCGGCGGCCGCCCGCCAGGCTGCGAGCCAAGACATAAAAAATTCCCGGACCCGGGGTGATGGCCAAGATTAGCGCAGCCGCGAAGAACAGCAGGAAACGATGAGCGTCGAACATGCGAAAATTGTAAAGGTTGCGGCACGGGCGAGCAACAAGTCCATTTCGCGACGAAGCGATTGCCGCAGCGCCGTGGAGTGGCTGGAATCACAGCCAGGAATGGCCGTGCCGCGGAACGTCTTGGCGCCAGCGCGCGAATTAGCGCGATGACGCCGGTCGCGCCTGCTGTATCGACGCGCAAGCCGTGTTTGGTCTAGCATAGCGTGCCGCATGGGTCTGCGAGACCCCGCGTGATTCGTGCTCAGGCCAGAATCAAATAGCTACAAGAAAGGCCGGTACCATGGGATCGATTTCGGTGGCCTGTTACAAACCGAAGCCTGGTTGCGAAGCGGCGCTGCTGGAACTCGTGCGCGGGCACTTGTCGCCCCTGCGCGCTCAAGGACTGGTGACCGATCGCGCGTCGATCGTGATGCGCGCCGCGGACGGGACGATCATCGAGATTTTTGAGTGGGTTTCACAGGAGGCCATTGCCGGGGCCCACGCGAATGCCGTGGTGCTGGATTTGTGGAAGCGATTTGAGGCGGTCTGCAGCTACGAAACGCCTTCCAACATCGCTGAATTTCAAAATATGTTCGCGCACTTTGAATCGGTCTAAAAAAGCTCGAATTTCCTGGAGGCACGTTAAATGGAAGAGCAGCTGAGCCTGGAATTTTTGCGCGTGGTGGAGAATGGCGCGATCGCGGCGGCGCGCACCATGGGCTTTGGAGATCGCCACAAAGCCGACGAGGTCGCCGTCGAGGCCATGCGGAAGACCATGGACGCGGTGCAGATGGACGGCACCATTGTGATCGGTGAAGGCGAGCGCGACGAAGCGCCGATGCTCTACATCGGGGAGAAGGTCGGGCTGGCGACGCACGCGCCCAAGGCTTTGTTTCCGGAGGTGGACATCGCCGTGGATCCGCTCGAAGGTACCAATCTTTGCGCGACTGGTGCGGGCGGCGCCATCGCGGTACTGGCGGCGAGCGAAAAGGGCGGGCTGCTGCATGCTCCGGACATTTATATGGAGAAGATTGTGGTGGGTCCGTCGTGCAAGGGCGCGGTGGAGCTGGATGCGCCGGTGGCGGACAATTTGAAGTCGATCGCGAAGCGGCTCGACCGCGACGTCGAGGATTTGACCATCATCGTGCTGGACCGCCCACGGCACGAGAAACTGATTGGAGATATTCGCAAAGCGGGAGCGCGCATTCGCTTGATTGGCGATGGCGATTTATCGGCGGGGATTTCCGCGGCGGTGGTGGGAACCAGCGTACATGCGGTGATGGGAATCGGCGGGGCGCCTGAGGGCGTCATTACTGCGGCGGCGTTGCGCTGCTTGAACGGGCAAATTCTGGCGCGGCTGGTGGTGACCAAACCGCAAGATACCGAGCGGCTGGCGAAGATGGGCGTCAAAGACCCACACCGTATTTACGACACGGAAGATTTGGCGCCAGGCAAGAAAATCATTTTTGCGTGCTGCGGCGTCACCGACGGAAATTTGTTGAAGGGTGTGCGGTTTTTTGGCGAAGGCGTGCGCACGATGTCCATGATTTTGACGCTGGATGACCGGCAGGTACGGTTTATCGATTCTGTGCACTTGGAGAAGCGGCCGGACGTACGAGTGAGATTCAACTGATCGCACCGAGCTAGTTTCGACTCCTCTTTTCTCTTTGGAAAAAGCGCCCGCTTCGGAAAGCGGCCGCTACAACTGCTCTGGATTGTCCTCGGGTTGCCGATTCAACATGGTTCATCGCGCTTTGCGTGGAAAGAAACGCGAAGTGATGGGACACGAGGGCACGTGAACTCAATCTGGCCGCGAGGCCAGTAGCCAGTCCGACATAAGCGGCCTAATCTCGGCCTACCCAGTTTGATACCAGTTCAGCCGCAACTATTAGCCATCGACGCGGGCTAGTGCGCGGGTTCTGTCGTGCCCTGATTTCCGCGAGTCCAAGACCGAGTCAACGATGGGGGACAAGCCCGTGAAACGCATCTGGATTTCTCCAGCCATAATATTGGTATTGCTCGTTGCGGGTTGCGCGGGAATTGGGAGCAAGACCGGAGGAACGTCGCCCACGACGCCGCCCAACAGTGCGGGCGTGGTGGTAACCGTGGCACCCGCAACCGCGATGGTTCGCGCAGGAGCCACTCAAGCATTTACGGCTACCGTAACGGGAAATGCCAACACCAGCGTTACCTGGTCGGTAAACGCGGTAGCCGGTGGAAGCGCGACGACCGGCACGATTGACGCGACGGGCCTGTATACCGCGCCAGCGAGTCTGCCGAGCCCCAACACGATGACCGTGACCGCGACGAGCGCGGCGGATACCACGAAATTGGGGAACGGCGCGGTGACCTTGGAGAATCCGGTTCCGGTTCTCACGTCAGTGAGTCCGACGACGATTGCCCCCGGTGCCTTTTCACTGACATTGAATGGCAGCGGATTCATCAAAACATCGGCGGTAACGTTCGGCGGACAAGCGCTGACGACGATGTACGTATCCGCAACGGAACTGCAAGCTGTCGGAAGCGCGACCGCAGCGCAAGTGGGCAGCGTTCCGGTGGTGGTGCAGAATCCGGATCCTGGCGCGGCCGCATCTTCTTCGTTGATGGCCACCGTTGTGGGAGGCGGCACGCCGGTCTCGGCCGCAGCGGCGGTACGGTTTCTGGAGCAATCCACATTTGGACCGACGCCGGAACTCGTGAATCAAGTGCAGCAGATTGGCTTTGCGCCATTTCTGGAAACGCAGCTGGCCGCTCCGGCTTCCACGTATCCAACCCCGCTGACCACCGACACCAACCTCACCAAAGTACAGAACCAGTTTTGGCTCAATGCGGTGAACGACAGCGATCAACTGCGCCAGCGCGTGGCGTTCGCGCTCAACGAACTCTGGGTGGTGTCGCAAAATAAGGTGAATGACCCGAGGGGGTACACGAATTACATGCAGGCGCTAACGAATGATGCGCTGGGAAATTACTACAACGTGATGAAGGACGTGACGCTTTCGCCGGCGATGGGGCACTTCCTGGACATGGTGAACAACGACAAGCCTGCCACCGGGCAGCACGCGAACGAGAATTACGCTCGCGAATCGATGCAGTTGTTTACGCTGGGACTGAGTCTGCTCAATCCGGATGGTACGCCGCAGCTCGACAGCAGCGGCAATCCAATTCCGACCTATACGCAAAATGATGTCATGGCGCTGGGGCGCGCCTTCACCGGCTGGACGTATCCCACCGAACCGGGGCTGACGCTGCAGAAACACAATCCGTCCTATTACGGCGGGCCCATGGTGGCTTTCGAGTCCAACCACGATACCGGTGCGAAGACGTTACTTGGCCAGCCAGTCGCCGCTGGGCAGAGCGCGGAGCAAGAGCTTGACGCTGTGCTGACGATTATTTTCAACCATCCCAACCTGCCGCCGTTTGTGGCGCAGCAGCTGATCGAAAAACTGGTGACCAGCAATCCGAGCCCGGCCTATGTGGGAAGAGTGGCTGCCGCTTTTTCAAGTGGGACTTTCCAGACCTACGGAACGGGAAAGCGCGGGGATATGTCGGCTACCGTTGCGGCTATCCTGCTCGACGCGGAAGCGCGCCGCGGTGATTCGGCGGCAACGGCAGACGCCAACGACGGCAAATTGCGCGAGCCAGTCGTGATGGAGGCAAGCATCGCACGCGCATTCCATGCAAGTACCGACGGAACCGGCTTCACCGGTTGGAGCAGCACGCTTTCGCAGAGTCTGTTCAACTCCGGCAGCGTCTTCAATTTCTTTCCGCCGACAAATCCGATTGCCGGGACAACTCTGAACGGGCCGGAATTCGCCATTTTCAACACCAATAGCAGCTTGGCGCGGGTGAACTTCATCAATTCCATCGTCAACGGAACCATCAGCAGCGGCACGAAGCTGGATTTCACGCCGGTGATCAATGCGGGGACGACCGACCAGATGGTGGATTGGCTCAACACATTGTTCCTGCACGGAACGATGTCGAGCCAGATGAAACAGAGTATTTTGACGGCGATGAGCGCGGTTGGCAGCACGGATACGATGAATCAGGCGAAGGTCGCGACCTATCTGGTGACGTCGTCGTCGCAGTATCAAGTGCAGCGATGAGCACGGTGAAAGCTGTGGGGGTGCACTTTCAGCGCGTCCCTATTGCCTTCCGCGTGTTCGGGCTGGAGCTTTGAGTTAGAGATTGAGAGTCAGCCGGACGATGAGGGGGAACGAGTCATGACGCATCATTCACGAAGAGACTTCATGCGGCTGGCGTGCTGCTCGGCGGCGACTGCGTCGCTGGTCGGCGGCTTGAGCAAGTTCGGATTGGTGAGTGCGCTGGCGCAGGGGACGACCGACTACAAGGCCCTGGTGTGCGTATTTCTGTTTGGAGGAAATGACGCCAACAACATGATTGTGCCGATCGATACGGCGGGGTACACAAACTATCAGACGATCCGCGCGAATCTGGCGCTGTCCCAAGCATCCCTGCTGCCGCTGCAAATTGGGAGCGCCGCTAACTTTGGGTTGCATCCGAATCTGCCCGAGCTGCAAGGCTTGTTCAACAATCAGAAAGCGCTAGCGGTGCTCAGCAACGTAGGCACGCTGGTGCAACCGACCACTCGGCAGCAGTATCAGAGTCAAAGCAGCCTGCCGCAAAATTTGTTCTCGCACTCGGACCAGCAGAATCAGTGGCAGACGACGCAGCTCAGCGGCATCCAGAATGCAGGTTGGGCCGGCAAAGTGGCGGACAAGGTGACGCCGACATTCAACAGCAGTGCGCTGTTCCCGCCGATCCTATCGGTTGCCGGGAGCACGATTTTTTCCACCGGGATCACCACGCGGCCCTTCACCATGAGTCCGGGAAGCACGCCGGGCTTGAGTGGAATTGACAGCTCCGCGGCGTCCCAGGCGAAATTTCTGGGTGTGCAGCAACTGCTGACGTTCGACACCGGAATTTCGCTGGTGCAAGCCACGAGCGCGGTGACCGGACAGGCCATCAAAGAAAGCCAGATTTTGGCAACGGCCCTGAAAAATATCCCAGCGATTCAGACGGCGTTCCCGGCGAACAACGGATTGGCTTCGCAATTGAAACAGGTAGCGCAAGTCATCGCGGCGAGGAGCGCACTCGGAATCGGCCGCCAGATCTTCTTCTGTTCCGCCGGCGGGTTCGATACGCATAGCGATCAGATCAACACGCAAATGGGGCTGTATTCGCAGTTGAGCCCGGCGATGGCGGCGTTCTACGCGGCAACCCAGGAATTAGGAGTGGCCAACCAAGTGACCACCTTTACGCTGTCGGAGTTCAGCCGGACCTTCCAGCCGGGATCGAATGGGGGCACCGACCATGCCTGGGGCGGCCATCAACTGATGATGGGCGGCGCGGTGAAGGGCAACGCGATGTATGGAACATTTCCAACGCTGGCGTTGGGCGGGCCTGACGATACCGGCAGCAACGGGCGATGGATTCCTTCGACGTCAGTCGATCAGTATGCAGCCACCCTGGCATCGTGGTTCGGCGTCGCAAACACGGATCTGCCAACGATTTTCCCGAACCTTGCGAATTTTCAAACTGCGAATTTGGGATTTTTGGGTTAGCCCAGTCTGCTGGGGCACACCGGTTTAAGACTGGGCGTTAGGGGCGCAGCCATGCTGCGCCCCTACAAGAAGTTCGCCGTTCAGCAGCCTTAGTAGCGTCTCGCTCGGCTGATATTCCGGCACCAGTTCGCAGAGTGTTTCCACCAACGGCGCCAGACTGCGCGCGCCTACCCGCTGAGAAATAAGTTCAATCGCGGAATCGAACCGGCTCGGTGACGGCCTCGGCCCGTTTATTTTTTGGAGCCTGCTATCGCTCGTGGGCTCGAGCCATTCCGTGGCGGAGATGAGATCTTCGCTGAGTTTGTCGCCAGGACGCAAACCCGTGAAGACGACTTCAATTTCATCGGGCCGACGGCCCGCTTCACGAATCAATCTGTTTGCAAGGTCGAGAATATTTACGGGCGCGCCGAGTTCGGGAACCAGGAGGCCGGCGTCTTCGTTCAACGCCGCGGCCGCGTGGATCAGCTCCACGGTCTCGGCCAGGGAGATGAAGTAGCGGCGGGAGTCCGGATGCGTCACCGTGACCGGGCCGCCTCGCGCGATTTGTTGTTGAAACAGCGGAACCACGCTGCCGTTCGAACCCAGAACATTGCCCAGCCGCACCGCGCTCATCCGCGTTGCCGAATTGCTGAAGCGCAGCAAGATCAGCTCCGCGACACGTTTCGCAGCGCCCATGATACTGCGCGGGTTCACCGCCTTATCCGTGGAGATCATAATGAGTTGTCGTACGCCGTGTCGCAGCGCGGCACTGGCCAACGTCCTGGTTCCCAGGACATTGTTGCGAACCACTGCGATCGGATTCGCTTCCATGAGCGGCACGTGCTTAAACGCTGCCGCGTGGAAGATCACGCCGGGGCCATTTTTTTCGAAAACCTCATCAAGCAGACCTTCGTCCGAGATGTCCCCAAGAATGGCAAGGTGCGAAAACGAACCGCTCGCGGACAGTTCCGTGTGGATTTCGTACAGATTTTGCTCGGAATGGTCGAGAAGCAGGACGAGGTTTGCGCCAGAGCGGACGACGTTCCGCGCCAAGGCCGAGCCGATGCAACCGCCAGCACCGGTGATGAGAACGACCTTGCCCGAATTGTTTCCGTCGAGGAAACTCACCAGGTCACGGCGTTTTCACGGGCGGCTGCCGGTGAGAGCTAGGAAGACGCGATCGTCCACCGCGACAGAGCGAGTAAAGAGCGTAGCCGCGGCGTTGGCATCGGGTAGAGCGACGCGCGCTGAGTTACCGCTCAAGGCCGGACCCGCGGGTTTCGCGTCGGTGGTCGCCGCATCGCCAGGTTGCAGCGAGATGCGCGTCGTTTTCGGCGTACAACTGGTCGCGCCAATGCACGTGTCGCGGACAAAAACCTGTCGGAAGCCACTATTGTCCGCATTGCTCGCGGCGGTCTTCGTCTGAGCGGCCGATTTGCCAGACGTATGGCTCGGCGTCACCGCCACAAAAGCGATGAAACGTCCCGATGCGCTGACCGAGGGCAAAATGCCCTCCGTGCCGACCAGCGCGCCCTCCGCATCCGTGGACCCTAGCTGCGTAGAAGGAGCGCAAGGCGTCGAGTTCGCGCCGAAACATGTGTCGCGGAGATAGACCTGGCGACCTGCGGGCGCGCTCGTAGTGATGTTGGTCGCTGCGGAGCTGAAAGCAACGTAGCGGCCGTCGGAACTCATCGAAGGAGCGCGACTATCATCATTGCCCGGCGTACCGTCAGAGGCAGCGGAAAGAAGCGACGTGCGCGGCTGGCAACCAGAGGGTGCCCCTTCGCAGGTGTCGCGAACGAAGATCTGCGCGTGCTCTCCTTGGGTCGCGGTGTAAGCAACATAGCGGCCGTCCAAGCTTACCGCGGGCGTCTCTTCAGCGACGTTGGCGCGCGGCGCGACGGTTGACCCTGTTCCTGCCGGCGTAATCGAAAAAGGAAGCCCACCCAGGCTGGTCCCACCGCCGCCGCCAGACGGACCTGCAATGCCGCCATTGGGCGGCGTCGTAGGCGGCGCCGGCGGGTTATACACGGTCACAATCGCCGACACCGGTTGCGCGGTGGTGTTGACCAGCAAGCTGGTGTCCACCGTGGCCTGAATCTGCGAAGCGCTGATCGTGACGATCGGAAGCGTCGTTTGTGTGGGCCCCAGATTCCAGCGAACTTGCGAGCCGCCCGAAGGATCGGAGGCCGGCAGGAAACTGCTGCCGTTGACAGTAAGAGTAAAGGAGGCGGCGCCGGCCGCGGCGCTACTCGGTGAGAGCGAAGTGATCGCCGGAACCGGACTAGCCGGCGGATTCACGACAAACGTGAGCACGTTGGACAGCCCGTTGTTTCCCGATCCCGAAAATGGATTCAGCGTATTGACGAAAACCGTGCCGGGCTTGGCGATCATCGCGGTGGTAATCGCGGCGGTAACTCTGGACGCACTGACATACGTGGTGGGGATAGTCCCGCCATTCCACTGAATGACAGTCTGCGTGACAAAACCGCCGCTGGGACTGTTGACGGTGAGAGTGAAACCCGGGCCGCCTGCGCCGGCGTCGGCGGGTGCCAGGAAATTGATTGCCGCACCAGTAGGGTTCTGAAACGTGTTGCCGTAGTCGTTGCAGCCGGCGACGCCCACAATCGCGGCGAGCAGTGCGAAGCCTAACGCTGCACCCCTCATGAATCCGGCCAGCCTGCCAAAATCATCTGCTCTCAATGCCTCCTCACCGCGGAATCGATCCTGCAAAGTCACACGTCGCCAAATCACACGTAAGACGGCCCAAAACCACTTCATCGAAACTCCTTCATCTGAAACTGGTGACCCGCGATGCGGTCGATCTCGCCACCCGTTAGCGAGGCGGCTCGCCCCCCGGGCGCACGGCGAGGAGCCCGCGACGCCAAAGTGCTGTAGGAGTGAGATGCTGAATCGTTGCCGCGCGTTGACCACGCCTTTGCCGCGATCACGGCCAAGCTTGGCCCACGAAAGTTGGTGAACCAAGCCTACCCCGAACTCCGGAAGTCACTCTACGAACGCCGCTTACCCTGAATAATGAGCATAGTTCAACCCAACATGATTACCATTGCCGCCGGGATAAGGTCAATCGGCAATCCGGGTTGCCCATAGCGGACATCATGCCACCCGATTCACGACGTTCAGTGTGGGGCAGCGGGCTCAGCGCCGATCGCGGCGAGAGAGGCCTGCACCAGAACACGGATATGGGCGTTGCACCCCTCATCGCTCATGCGCAACGTGCCAGCGGCGCGATAGGACTGTTCGGCTAGCGCCCGGCGCCCCAGTTTTGCATACAGATCACCACGGATGAGCTGAAAGAGCGGATTCGCAGGATATTTTTCCGCAAGCGGGCCGGCGACCTGCAGGGCTTGCTCGTACTTCTGCTCGTAGTTGTGAAGATTGACGGCCAGGTAGAAGCGAGCTTCGGGCGGAGTAAGAACCCCTTCGCCGATGGCGTGCTCCAGCTGCTGAATGCCTTCTTCTTTGCTACCGCCGGGGATGCCCATGAAGAATCGCAGAACGCGGGCCATGCCGGAGAGCGTGTCCGCGTAATAGTTGTAGAGGCCGAGACCCATGTAGGCGTCGCTAAGGTCGGGATCGATAGCCACAGCGCGGAGAAAACGTTCCCGAGCGCGCACGCCGGTGCGCGCCCCATTGCGCGTTTCTCCGCGCAAGCCGTAGATGCGTGCCAGCTGCGCGTCGCCCATGCCCGCGTAGAATTGCATCTCCGCGGTGTCGTGTAGCGCGATTTGGGCCTCGGCGAGCGCTGAGGCTTTTGCGGCAAGGTCGAGGTAGTGCTGGTCCGCCGACAGTTTGGCGCGATGGCGCGGGTAGCTCATGCCATATCGGAATTCCGCGGAGGTGCACCAGATCTTCCACCAGAGGGTTTCCGCTTCGAGGAGGTAGCCGAGAGGATGTTCGGGATGCTCCTGCTGGAAGCGATGAGAGCCTTCGATGGCGCCGGTGAGATCACCGGAGTAGATCTGATCGATGACCGGATAGGCGGAAGGAGGCAAGTCGAGTTTCGCGCTGCGGAGAGGACCGGCTGAAGTGAGAACGAGACCGGCGAGAAGGAGAAAGGCGCGAAAAACTGGGATCGACATGAACCGGTCCGCCCGGGAGTTCGAATTTACAGAGAAGAGTTCGCCTACGAACGAGTCTAAGCTGTCCGACAATGGTTGCAAAACGAAATGGCCCTTCCAAAAAACCACGCGGAACCTTTTTGAATTCCCGATGCTCCATCCGAGAATGTGATCTATCGGCGAATCTATGCGTCCTCTGCGTCTCTGCGTTATCTTTTCATGCTCTCAAGAGCTAGGACTAGCCAGATTAGGTACGTCGACGCGCATTTGTTATCCTCGGCGGCGCGATGACATCGCCACAAAATGGTGCCCCGGGCGGTGGAGTGGCCGCTCCGCTGGAAAAACGCGGGGACCTCGAACGCGGCCTCGGCTTAAAGGAGGCCGTGGCGCTGAACATGATCGAGATGGTCGGCGTTGGCCCTTTCGTGGTTATCCCCCTGGTGATCAAGGCGATGGGCGGGCCGCAGTGTCTGCTGGCGTGGGCCGCGGGCGCCGTGCTGGCGCTGCTGGACGGGTTTGTGTGGTCGGAGTTAGGCGCGGCGATGCCCCTCGCAGGCGGAAGCTATGTTTTTCTGCGGGAGGCCTACGGACCAGGGCGCATGGGTCGGATGATGTCGTTCCTCTTTGTGTGGCAGACGTTGATTCAAGCACCGCTCAGCCTCGCATCCGGCGCCATCGGATTTTCGCAGTACGCTTCCTATCTTTACCCCCTCGGAAAATACGGAGAGAAGGCGCTCTCCGGGGTGCTGGTGATCGCCCTAGTGCTTTTGTTATATCGACGCATCAGCTCGATTGGAAGAATCTCGCTGTTTCTGTGGGCCGGTGTGATCGGAACGATCTTGTGGCTGATTTGGGGCGGTGTAACCCACTTCCAGCCTAAACTCGTCTTTACTTATGCACCCGGCTCGTGGGACTTTTCGTGGCTGTTTTTCGCGATGCTGGGGTCCGCGACGGTGAACACCATCTACACGTACTGGGGTTACTACAACATTTGCCATCTGGGCGGTGAGATTCGCAATCCCGAGCGCAACATTCCGCGCGGAATTTTTCTTTCGATCATCGGCATCGCCGTCCTGTATCTGGCGATGCAGACCAGCATTCTGGGCGTACTGCCGTGGCAGCAGGCCCAGGACTCGCCGTTCATCGTGAGCGCGTTCATCGAGAAATTGTATGGCAGCGCGGCGGCGCGGTTTGCCACGGTGATGATCCTGTGGATCGCGTTCGCGTCGGTGTTTTCCTCGCTGCTGGGGTATTCGCGCGTTCCCTATTCAGCGGCTCTCGATGGCAATTTCTTCAGCGTATTTGCGCGCGTGCATCCTAAGAAGCGGTTTCCGCACATCTCGCTGCTTTTTCTTGGGGCATTGACTTTCGTTTTCGCGCTGCTGTTCAAGTTGCGGACGGTGATTGCCGCGGTGCTGGCCATGCGCCTGATCATTCAATTCATTGGACAGGCCGTAGGCGTGATGCTGTTGCGGCGGCGTTGGTCCGCCGACCGCCTGCCGTTTAAGATGTGGCTGTATCCGTTGCCCGCACTGCTGACCATCGCGGGTTGGATTTGGCTCTTTCTGCGAACAGGGAGGGCGGTTTGGTGGGGGCTATTCGTGATTATTTTGGGTCTGGCGGTATTTTTGGTGCGATCTCGTTTGCGGCGAGAGTGGCCTTTTCTTGCCACCGGCGCAAAGGCCGCGCAATGAAAACAACCGATCGAGTGATTCGCACGTTGGCCGCCGGTTTGTTTTCCGTGATCGTCGGCGCGGCGCAAGTTCGCGCGCAATTCTCCCCTCCAGCCGGCACCGGGCCGGGCTTGCCGGAGACCATTGAAGCGATCGACAGCGCCCGCGTCACGACCCGCATTCTTTACATAACAGCACATCCCGATGACGAATCCGCGGCACTGCTGACATACCTCTCCCGAGGTCTGCACGCCGACGTGGCGGTGCTATCCCTGACGCGCGGCGAGGGTGGCCAGAACGATCTCGGACCGGAACAGGCCCCGCAGCTTGGCTTGATTCGCACGCAGGAATTGCTGGCGGCCACCCGTGGCTATGGCGTGAAGCTCTATTTCACGCGCGCACGTGATTTCGGTTTTTCCAAGACGCCGGAAGAAACCGAAAAAGTGTGGGGCGATCAGGTTCTCGAAGATATGGTGCGCGTGATCCGCACCTTCCGCCCGAACGTCGTCATCAGCAACTTCGGAAATGTGCATTCCGGGCATGGGCACCATCAGGCCTCGGGTTTGCTGACGCCGAAGGCGCTGCAAGCGGCGGCCGACGCGAACGCCTATCCCCAGTTGCTGAACGACGGTTTGCGGCCGTGGTCGAACGGAACAGCCGGCGTGCCAATCCTGGATGTGGACCGCGGGTCGGAAAGTCCGAAAGGCTACGCCGTTCCGATCAGCGACATTTCTCCCCTATATGGCAAGTCCTACCGGCAAATCGGCCTGGACGCTTTTGCCAATCATCGTACGCAAGGCATTTCGGCGTTTCTCGGATCGCCCTTTTTGCGACGGCCGGTTGGCTTGGTTGCGGAAGCCGGCTCCCATTTCGATCCCGCAATGTTAAACACCAGTTTGATTGCGCTGGCGGGCGAGGACTTTGGGCTAGGATGCGGCGGAAAGGAAAGCTATTGCGATTTGCTGAAGCAGGCGGACCAGGATCTTGCCGCCGCAAACAAGGCTGCGCTGGAGTTGAACTGGAAGCAGGCATCGGTGCTGGTGGCCGGCGCGGGCAGCAAGCTCGGATCCATCTTCGCCGCCGGAAAGACTCAGCGTGGGGCCCCTGGCGGCGCGTTTTTTGACGAGCTGAGTGTAGTGCGGGGGCACATCGATCGGGCACTCGCTCTTGCCGGAGGTTTTGAACAGACGGCGGAATCCGACCGCGCCTACGTTGTGCCCGGCGAGGCTTTCAAGGTTCGTGCCGGCAGGCGGTGCCGGCCGGAAGTCGGGTGCATATTCGATGAGCCGGCCATCCTGTTGCCGGATGGATCGAAAATGCCTGGCCATGCAGATCCCAACACAAACGAGGCCGAATTTACGGTCACGCTCAAGCCAGCCCAATCGCGGCGCGCCGGGTTCGATGCCGATTTGCCGGAGCCGGCCCCATTGCTCGAAGTCCAGCAGGCGCTTACGATCGCCGGATACAGATTCGATGCGGAACACCCCGTGACGCACATTGAAGCGAGCTCGACCCGCGTTGACCGTGTGCCATTAAGAATGGTTCCGGCCTACACGCTGATGGTCGAGCCCAAACAAGCGGTGGATGTCCTGGGGAAAAAGCAGGCCCCCTTCGATATTTTGCTGCGGGTGCATTCGTATGCGACGCAGGCGCACAAGATCAGCGTGGGGCTGGGCGTGCCGGAAGGCTGGACAGCAAGCAAACCGGTGTCCCTGGACTCTGACGGCGCAGGCGACAGATACGCCAAGCTCACTGTGAAACCGCCGGAGAAGACTTCGCCCGGCGATTTCACGATTGCAGCCTATGCCAAGCTCGGCGAAGAGAAATTCTCCACTTCACTGGAGCCGCTGCCGACTCTGCCGACGCAACTTTGGAGCGAGCCAGCGCAATGCGTGGTACACGCTTTCGCGATCAACGTGCCGGAAAACCTGCGCGTAGGTTACATCACAGCGGAAAGCGAGCCCGTCCCGGAAGCGCTGGAGCGGCTAGGCATCCGCGTCGAGATGCTTGATCCGGCGGCGCTGGCGTTCGGCGATTTGTCCCGCTACAACGCGATCGTGGTAGGCGTGCGCGCCTATGAGTTGCGCCACGATTTACCCGGCGCGAACCAGCGCCTGTTGGACTACGTCTCCAACGGAGGAACTCTGGTGGTCCAGTACGAGCGCGACTTCGCCTGGGACCGTGCGCAATACGCGCCATATCCCGCGAAGATCACGCCGCCGGCCGGAAGCCCGTTGCCGCGCATCACGGACGAAAATTCCCCTGTGAAATTTCTAAAGCCCGATGATCCGTTGCTGAACACGCCCAACAAAATCACGCTCGACGACTTCAAAGGCTGGGTGCAGGAGCGCGGCCTCTACTTCTGGACGCAGTTCGATCCCAAATACACTGCTGTGCTGGCGATGAACGACCCCGGTGAGCCCGATCAAAATGGCGGGCTCGTTTACACGCGCTACGGCAAAGGGACTTATATCTACACGGGAATCGCCTTCTTCCGGCAACTCCCCGAAGGCGTGCCCGGTGCCTATCGTCTGTTTGTGAACCTACTCAGCGGTTCGCAAACGCCACGCTGATCCAAATACTGTAGGGGCACAGCACTGCTGTGCCCCAGCTTGCCCCGGCCAACTCGTAGCGCACAAAACATTCTGCCCGCTCCCGCATCGTTGCGGCCTGCGAAATCCTCCAGACTCCAGCCTCTTGCGCCCGGAAACCACATGCTATCCTTCCCCGAATGAACCCCACGAAGAGGAGTCACTAATGACGCATGTGACGCGGCCGAAAAACAGGCGCGCATACCGCACCGCAACCGGATTTCTGCTCTGTGTCACGCTGCTGCTGGGAGCGGCGTCGCAAGCCACCGCGCAACAAAAGGACAAGAAAAGCAAAAAGGACACGCCAGCGCCCAGCAGCAACACCCCGGTCATCCCACTTCCCGACGAACAGCAGATCGATTACATGATTTCAACCATGCTGGGAGCCTGGCAAGTGGGCGACACCGAAAAATTGCACGAGTGCTACGCGGACGACGTGACCATCGTCAGCTCGACCTGGAGTCCCCCAGTTGTCGGCTGGAGCAACTATCTCCCGCTGTATCAGCAGCAGCGCGCCCGCATGCAGCAAGTCCGCATGGACCGCTCCAATAGCTTCATCAAAGTGAATGGAAACTCCGCGTGGGCCACCTACCAATGGGATTTTGCCGGCAGCGTCGATGGACAGGGGACGGTCTCCCAAGGCCACACCACACTAGTAGTCGAGAAGCGCAATTCGAAGTGGGTGATCGTGCTAAACCACACGTCGGCCGCCGAAGGGCGTCCCGGAAACATAGGCGCACCCGCGCCGGCGCAACCCCACTAGGACGGACGATCACCGGCGGGGAGGGACGCCAACGCGTACCGCCGTTCAGGATCGGCTAGAAGCTCTTCAGACCTTCGTACAGGTACATCCCGACAATGACCAGAAGAAGCGCCACTGCCGCGATGCCGCTGGTCTTGATCGGGCGCGACAGCGATCCGATCTTGGCGACCAGTTCGCGCTGCTCCCTGGCCATGTGTTCTTGCGCTGCATCGAGGAAGATCTGGTCGTCTTCGTGGCTCGTGAGGAGGCTCCGCCAAATCAACAGACCGATAAAGATGGCGGTGATTGCTCCCCACGCAAACAACAAATAGAGGATGGGCCCCGCAAGCGTCGGCGCTTCCATCGTAACCTCCCGTTGGATCCGAACCGCGGTGTTTGCCGTGATGGCAAACCGGCAAACAAGGGGTAAATCGCTAATCTTCCGGGAGTATAGCACCATGTATTTGTATTTCCACTGCTTTGCATCGAAGAGACGCGGTGCACCAAGACTTGAGACGGTGTGGATTCCGGATCGTCGATTCCGGATCGTCGGGCTATCAAAATGGAGAGGGACAAGGACTTATGGCGAAGACTGGCCGTGTCGCGATTGTAACCGGGGCCGCGCAAGGCATCGGGAAGCGCACCGCGGAACTTCTAGCCGAGCGAGGCTACGACTTAGCGCTGAGTGATCTGCGACTCCCTTCAGACACGCTGAGCGCTGTGACCGCGCTTGGCGCCGAAGCCATCGAGCTTCTCGGCGATATCTCCGACGAAACGACAGTCTCCCGATTCACAGCGGCGGTCCGTGACCGCTGGGGACGCGCCGACGTGCTGGTCAACAATGCGGGCATCAGCATGATCGCCCCGGCCGAAAGCCTGTCGGCGGCAGACTACCGCCGCGTCCTCGAAGTGAACCTGGTCGCGCCATTTCTGCTCGCGAAAGCGTTCAGCGCGATGATGCTCAGCCAGCGCTCCGGAAGCATCATCAACGTCTCCTCGATCGCCGGTCTGGTCGGCGTGGCTGACCGCGCCGCGTACAACGCCTCCAAGCACGGGCTGATCGGCCTGACGCGCACGCTGGCAGCCGAATGGGGCGGCCGCGGCGTTCGTGTGAACGCCATTTGTCCCGGCTGGGTAAAAACCGAAATGGACATCGCCGACCAAACAGGCGGCAGCTACACTGACGCCGACATCACCGGCCGCGTCCCGATGGCGCGCTTCGCGACACCCGACGACATCGCCAAGGCCGTCGCGTTCCTAGCCGATCCGCAGGAAAGCGCCTTCGTCAACGGCCACGCTCTGGCAGTCGATGGAGGCTGGACCGCGGACGGCAGCTGGGAATCGTTGCGCCTCCGCCACCGCTAATCGTTGGTGCAGTGAAGGTCGCTCAGGGTACCGCAGCCATCGCCTACGCATCGAAGCCTGTTGCGGAGGGTCCGTGTTGACGGTTCAAGCCGTCTCTAGAAGCGGAAGGTCAAGCCGGCGGTGCCGTCGAATTCGTTCAGAAAAACACTGGCCCCTTTAGTCCAGCAGCCACCCCAGTACGGATCACACCAGACACCTGCGGTAGTTGTATTGATATAGGTGGGCGACCACTTTGCCTGAACACGCACGCCAAGATGTTTGCTGAGAGTATATTTCACGCCGCCACCAAATACCCATGCGAATCGCGTGGCGGTATTTGCGTGGCCTCGCTCGGCAGCAAGAGTGGTGACACCGGCGCCCAAGAGGACGTACGGCCGCAGACGGCTTTCGCGGCTCTTGAAGTGGATCACGAAGTCTCCCAGATATTGATTGGTATTGAGGTCGAACACCTTCTGGTCAGGGCCTCCGTTTACGGGCCGGGCAACGGCACTGCCCTGGTTGTGATTCCAGATGAAGTCGACGCCGGTGTACTCGCGGAGCAAGTAGGTTGCACTAACGCCGTAATTCAGCCCATTTTGCACGTTGAGATTGTTGAAAAGGCTAGTCGATAGACTGACACCACCATTGATTTGCCCGCCAACGAAGGGCGTGACTTCGATGCCCTTTTGGGCCCATACCGCCGGTGCCGTCAAAACAGTCCAAGCAATTGCGGCCAATAGGAGATTCGTTTTCAAGTTCGTCCCTTCTTCCGCACTCTTATTCCGGCCAGAGACGGTGGCTCGGTCTGCGATTGTCACCGACCCATTAACTCAATCCAGCCTGTCGCTGAGGGCAGGGACTCGGGAGCCACTGGGGGGCAGTGAAGCTCCCCGAGTCCCCTGTGGGTTTCCGGTCGGAGGAGTTGTACGACGGCTTCCGCGTGACCTGTGCTTAACCTTCTAGACGTAGCCCCGTTTTCCAACAACTAGGGAAACTCCTAGTTAGGTGTCTGGCTGAAACTTCTAACCCCTGAGCGGCGGTGTTGTGCGGTGGAGCATGCGCGCGAAAAGTACGAAGTGAGTGAGCGCCATGCGTACCGGCTGTTGGGGCCGTGGCGAAGAACACAACGCTATGCCGCGATCCAGAGGATCGACCAGGATGCGCTGACCGAAGCGATCATTGCCCTGGCCAGTGAGTACGGCCGCTACGGACACCGGCGAATTACGGCGCTATTGCTGCGTGATGGTTGGCAGGTGAGCAAAGATCGAGTGCAGCGCACCTGGTCCAGACCCGAAACGCGTGGAGGGAATCGTGCCTTCGGCGAAAATCTTACCACTGCCGTCCTTCACGCAGTGACTGATTGTCTTCTTGCGAACATCGAGCCTTCCGCATGAAGGAGTCTCCTTTGGTGTCTCTGAATCAGCGTGCTCGCTGAGTTCAGCTTCTGTACACGAAGAGCTCCTCCATCAACATATTCATTCAAACATATCAGGACTTAGCCGAGGGCATGCGGAGCGGCACGCCGCCACCAAGCCAAGCGTCTCGTTAGTGCTCTGGAAAGTGCGTACGGGAAACAAATGAGAATCGGCCCGACTACGACGGCGGCACCCGGATGCACCGAGTGGAACAGGATCAGTTGAAATAAAATGTCCATGATGATCGCCATAGCGACCAAGTTGCGGATGGCCGTCATGCCGCTTCGCAGCAATTCCCTACGACGACCACCGAAGAGCAGCCCGAACAGGTAGGGCGGATTTCCCGCCTTGGCGTCGGCAAGGCCTCCGCGAATCCCAAGGACGATGGCGACCATCGGTTGAAGGATGAAACGAAAGCGTCCAGGCCCGGTAAACCGACGAGGTATTTCCTCCAGGAATTGCCTCGAGAACAAGTGCACGCGACCCATTTCGATCGTGTCCACAATCGCAAACGGTAACGCAATGGCGATCACAAGAAGCGCAAGCACCGGCACGATAGTGTCGCGTCGCAGTGTCAAGTTCTGGACCTCTGGGCACTCACAAGTCTGCCCTCGTCCTGCCGATGCGGGATCCCACCGAGCGATTGCGTGCGACCCCCACTAAACTTTTTAGACGGGTCCCTGTTCCCCATCGACTAGGAGAATCCCAACTGAGGTGTTCCGGGCCCTTTCAATTACCACGGGTTTGGCAAACGCGTTTACCGGACGTCTGGAATCGCTGCCCTAGTACTTGGTGGCTCGGCGACGTCCTGCATATTTTTCTTGAATCCGGCGTCACCGCGCGACCAGAAGCAACCACGGTGTTCCCACCACCAGGAACACGAACAGACAGAAAACCGTGGTCAGTAAGCCAAGCCGGTAGAGTTCACCTTGAGTGAGATACCCACTCCCGACGAAGATTACGTTTTGGCTTCCTCCCTGTGGGGTAATCGTTGAGAAGTAGCTGCTGGCGAAGAGCAATGCAAAAGCCATTAAGGGTGCGGGAACGCCTGTCTTCACGCCGACACCCAGGAAGACGTCGAAGAGAGCCAAAATCTGCGCCGACTGACTAACGAACATGTAGTGCATCAATACGTAGAGCAAGAGGAGAACGACGTAAGCAACAGGCCAAGGGATGCCTCCGAGCAGCGCCGTCAGTCGCGCTCCGACGTAGCCCATGAAGCCAAGCTCGTTCAACTGGCCGCTCAATGCAAAGAGCACTGCCAGCCAGATAAAAGTGACGAGGGTACCTCCCTGGAGGTTGATGTCTTCAAGCGTGAGGACATTTGTTGCGAGAAGCGCACCCAGGCCGGCGAATGCCACCGCAGCAAGACTCAATTTCAGTGTCCCCGCCATCACCCATCCGGTCACCATCAGGGCAAAGGCAACCGCCACAAACCACTCGTCCCGCGTCAATGGCCCCATACTTCGCAGTACTTCACGTGCAGCTTTCGGGGCATCCGGGGTCTCAGTCACGCCAGGCGGAAACAACTTGTATAGGATAAAGGGAAGCAGCGCGGCCATCGTCAACACTGGAATCGACGAGGCAAGCATCCATGAGCCGAAGTTGATCTTCACTCCATAGGGCTCCGCCAAAGACACTGCGATTGGATTGCCGGATGTGGCCGTGAGCCAAAGAGCGGACGACACACTGAGGCTGGCCATACCGCAAAACATAAGATACCCACCCATCCTGCGGTTCTTCTCGTCGTCTGGTAGGGATCCGGAATTCTGGGCCAAAGAAAGAATGATGGGGTAGAGCACGCCACCGCGCGCTGTATTGCTCGGAAACGCGGGTGCGATCATGGCATCAGTGAAAAAAATGCTGTAGCCCAGCCCTAGGGTGGATCGTCCGAACGCACTTACCACCAGAAGGCTGATGCGTCGTCCCAGTCCCGATTTCACAACCGCGTTCGCGACGAGAAATGCCACGACAACGAGAAGCACGCTTTGATTGGCAAAGCCAGCGAAAGCCTTAGCGGGGTCGACTGTGCGCGTAAGCACCGCCGCAGATACCGCCAGCAGCGAGGATGTCAAGAGTGGAAACGAATTCAAGATGACAGAGACGATAGCCGACGCGAATATCGCAAAGAGATGCCAAGACTCCCTCGTCAGTCCGGCTGGTATCGGCCAGAGCCAAATGCCAAGCGCCAGAACGAACGGGATGGCTCGCAGAAGCTGTCGGCGGAAAGAGGCCTTGGCTGTGGTCATTTGATTTGTTCTCCGCCAAGCGTGGCAACGACGGAGCCAAACTTTGCGCGACCTTTAAGGTTGACGGCCCTGCCGCTCACTGCGCCATCCTCCGACTCAACAACGTACTCCCACTGAAAGGAATACTCCCCGGTGATGCCGGAGAAACGTCCGGTTCCTCCCAGGAAGGTACCTGCTATGCGATTTCCGGCTCCCACCCACTCACCTTTTAATTCGCTGTAAACCTTGTCACCGCGTTCGTCAGTCCACACACAACGGCCCTGCATGCCAACGAGATTGTCGGAAAAGCCGATCGCCTTCGCCCGGAACCCTACACCCAATCCACGATCTCCCGTGAGTAAAAGTGATCCTGTTAAATCGAACGTTGAAGCGCGGTGATCTGTTTCGAGGTTGAGCGTTTGTCGAGTGCCTGAAGCAGACCAACTCCCTTCAAATGTGTGCCACTCGCCCGGCGAAGCAATTGCCGGTGCGGGACTCGTCGGCTTGCTGCAGGCGGCCACAAGCAACAGCGGAACCAAAGCGGCGCATCGTCGTGCGAGCAAGAAGACAGGCGCCGCCCAGATCGATCTGATCTTCTGGGTGCTGTTTGATCGCATCATTTTTGATCGGGATCAACTTTTACGAAACTGTACTTCGCACTGAATTGAATGCGTGGCGCATTTGCCGATAGGCCGTTTTGCTCCATCGTCCAACCATAAAGAAATTCTGCACCAAGATAGAGTGACCCACCGGGATTCCAAATCAAGTTGGTGCCCGTGTAGGTGCCATGATTGTAGGTTGTTGAGGCCGCCAAATCGGCATTGTTCACCGCCGCATAGGAGTAGATCGCGCTGGAACGCAATCTCTTCAACCAATAGTGCTGGTACGCTGCCTCGATTCCAACCGCCGGAGTGGCCTCCAGATGAGGGTTCAGGGCAGATGCTGGTTCTGCATCAATTCCCAGTCCGGATGTGTCCTGGATATATCGAGATATCCCGTGTCCGGCGGCGACTGCGAAACTTATATTGTCCTTGCCGATGGTCTTGAAACCAAGAGAAGTGTTTACGCCCCAGCCAAAAACGGAATCTGTTTTACCGTTCGGAAGAAACGCGGCAATCGAACGAAATATGCCGGCGATCTGAAAGTGCCCGCGATCGAATTCCTGTCGCAGGCGAATTGCCCCATCGGGACTCGGAGAATCCGGCTGGGCAGAGAATTGCGGAGTTTTGAAGATAACATCTGAACTGGCCTTTTCCACAGAAACATAGAACGTGGTGCGGGGACTTAGCGCGAATCCATAACGAAATTGGGGATTTCGGAGGCTGACCATGCCGTTGGGTCCCTGGAAGTCCAGGGTATCCGGGAAGGCATCGGGATCCATAAAGTTTGAGAACGTCTGCCCTATCAGAAAATTTTTCGCTTGTGCATATGCGTGGCGGAGTCTCGGTGTAGTCGCATTCGTGCCAAAAAAGTCACCCTCGACATAGAAGCGCACATCGCCAACCTTTGTATACGGAACCCTGAAGTCCACACTCAGGCGTGTTGGACGAATCGAAACCGTCGTATTGTTTAGCGCTGTGGGTTGCGGGACGGGGAATGAGGACGGGATGAACGAATCGGTGTTTCCCGCGGGTTTCAGATCGTAGATGAAATCCGTCTTAAAGTAGCCGCCGATTTTCAGCATAGTCTCTGTTCCCGGCAATCGGAAAAATCCATGGTACTTGGGGTCAAGCGGCAAGTTATCCCAGCGAGCAGCTGCCGTCGCATCTTCAGAGAACACCTGGCGTTCGGCCGTCTCACTGCCAACCTGTTCGGAGGTAACAGCCTCACGCTGAGGCGGCACAGATTCGATGCTGCCATCTTGTCGGACTGCGGGGGCCGCCGGGGCGGCAGCAGGCGGAGCCTGCGCCAGTTCGGGCTTTGCGCCCTTCAACTGGTCGATCTCCGCCTGCATCTTGCCCATCTGCGTCTGCATCTGTTGAACAAGTTTTCGTAGGGCTTGCGTCTCGTCAGAGGGAGCCTGCGATTGTGGCCAGGCCCTTGGCGGAATCATCGCAATCCCCAAAAGCATAGCCGCAGCTAGACGAAGCCTTTGGTATTTCATTTCGTTCACCCTTATTTGCCTATTGGTCCGTTGTTGTCAGTCACGACAGCAGGATGATGAGAACCATGCCCCATATCGTGAGGAAAGTGTTGCCGACGGCGTAGGTCACGGTGTACCCCAACGCGGGGATTTGGCTGTGAGCCCGATCGCAAACCAGCCCGAGAGAGGCCGTCGTCGTGCGCGCTCCGGAGACGATGCCAAGCAAGATCGCGTCGTGGAAGCGAAAGATGTACTTACCGACGTACAGGCCAAGAATCAGCGGCAATGTGGTCGCCAAAGCCCCCCACAGGAACAAGCTGACACCCTGCGTCTTGAGGCCGTTGACGAAGCCCGGGCCGGCCGAAATCCCGACGATTGCGATGAAAATATTGAGACCAACAGAATTCATGAACCAGACGGTAGGAGATGGGATCCGCCCGAAGAATGGGCGTACCGAGCGGAGCCAACCGAACACGAGACCCGCGATAAGCGCGCCACCGGCAGTTGAGAGGGTCAGCGGCACTCCGCCAATTTTCAAAACCAGCGCCCCGACTACCGCGCCTAGAGTGATCGCGGCACCGATAAATGCGACGTCGGCGACATCCGTCGGGCGATCCGCAACCCCCAGCAACTTGGCTGCGGCTGTGGTGTCCTGCGTGCGGCCAACGAGGGTGACAACATCACCTCGGTAGAGTTCTGTGTTCGGCAAGATGGGAATGTCTGTAGCGGTCGCGCCGCGGGTAATTTTCCGCAGGAAGACTCCGCGGGCTGCGGGGAGCTGGGCCAGTTCGGCAAGGGTCTTGCCGTCAACAGATTTGTTGGTCACGAGAGTGTCAACGCCTTCGACCGGCAAGCTCAACAGCTCCGGGTCCTCGACTTCCTTCGCGCCTTCGCCAACAATTTTCAAAAGCACGTCGCGCGCGCCTGCGAGCGCAACCACGTCGCCCTCGCTAAGCAAAGTGTCCGCCGTCGCGTCCTCAATTGTCCCGTTGTGGCGGATTCGGAGGACGAAAACACGCGCATCGGGGACAAGTGCTTCGGCTTCGATTGCCCGAAGGCCACTGGCCTTCCCGCCGCGCTGCACTCGGAACGCGCGCACCTCCCAGCGGTGCCAGGCCGTCCCCGGGCCACCGAGCTGCTTGGTGCCGCCACCTTGTTTTTCCTCGTAGTCTTTGCAAGCGGCTACCAGATCTATGCGCAACAACGCTGGGCCGACGAGCGCAATCACGAGCGCTGAACCGACAGTACCGAAAAGGTAGGTCACCGCGTATGCAATTGGCATCGAATTTAACAAACCCTTAGCCTGGTCGGCGGCCAAGCCGAGCCGGTTGATCGCGTCCGTCGAGAGTCCCATTGCAGCGGAAATCGTTTGTGATCCAGAATACAACCCTGCTGCATATCCCATGTCGTAACCGGCAACTTTGGCGATGGCGAAGGGGACCAGCAGACAGAACACACACTGGACCACGGCGAAGAACGCCTGCGGCAAGCCATCCTTGGCAACGCCGCGAACGAACTGCGGCCCGACACCATAGCCAACGGCAAATAGAAACATCAGGAAGACAAATGCCTTAAGAGGCTGCGAGATGGTGATTCCGATCTGTCCGATCAGGACGCCCGCCAGGAGCGTGGCGGTGACCGAGCCCAGACCAATGCCCTTGAAAGTGAACTTCCCGAAGTAATACCCGAGAGCGAGAGTAAGGAAGATGGCGATCTCCGGGTATTGCCGGAGCGTTCCAAAAAACCATGTCACCATGAACATCGCATCTCTCCTTAAACCGAATCTTGATTTCTTGCCATGTAACTACGCCGGGAGCTGAGCCTTCCAGGCATTAACAGCCACTTGCACCACTGCCGTGAGTTGCTCACCGATCTTGGAGTACGCCTCATCCGGCAAATTGGCGAGCGAGACTCGGACCGACCAGTCTGGTCCGGCGAACCCGCTGCCGTTCAGGAGAACGATCGAGTATTTCTCCGCAAGGGCAACGAGCACATCGAAGGGGTGGTAATGTTTCTTCAGGAATTCCACAAATGCGGGACCGTGCATTTTTTCTGCCCAAACCATGAGGTCCAGGGTCGCGTAGTAATCCGAACGCAATGGATCATCGGGAAGCGGTAGCTTCATACCCGCCCAGAGGGCCTTCAGGCGGCGTTGCACAATTTCCTTGGTGAGTTTCTTGTAGCGGTCGTCCTTGTCCAGGAGGGCAAATAGCGAGAACAGCGTCATCTGGACCTGCTGGGGCAAAGACAGTCCAGCGGTGTGATTGAGGGCTACGCACCGGCTGTCCGCGACCATGCGGTCGATAAACTTGAGGTCTTCCGGATGCAGCGTCAGCGGGCCGTAGCGCTTATTCAACTCCCGACGATTTTCTTCGGGCAGCTTTGCGATCGCTTTGTCGAAAATGTTGTCCTGATGGATCGCCACGACTCCAAGGCGCCATCCTGTGCAACCGAAATACTTTGAGAACGAATACACGCCGATGGTGTTTTGGGGAACTTCAGCCATCAAGGAACGGAAGCCGGGGACGAAGGTCCCGTACACATCATCGGTGATTACGATCAGGTCCGGGCGCTTGCTCTGTACCAGGGTGGACAGCCGCTGGATGGAGCTTTGGCGCATGGCCACGGAAGGAGGATTGCTTGGATTCACAAAAAAGAGCGCTTTGATGGATGGGTCGTTGAGTTTGTCAATCTCCGCATCCGGATACTGCCAGGTGTGCCGGCCATCCACTGAAGACATCTCGCTGGCATTGATCTCAACGATGTCGAAGTTAAACCGGTCGAGATGACAAACCTCGATGTAAGGAGTGAACATCGGAAGAGCGAGGGCTACCTTGTCGCCTCGATGCAACAGGCGGTTCACCATCAAGGAGTCGAAGATGTAGCACATTGCCGCCGTGCCACCCTCGACCGCGAAGATGTCGAATCTTCCGGCCGGCGCCTTGCCCCCGCACATTTCCTTGGCCAGATATTCGTGCACCACGCGTTCGGCATGGACCAGCATGCGATCTGGCCACGGGTATTGATCTCCGATGATGCTGTCGATCAACTCATGAACGAAGGCATCCGCATCGAAGTTGAATTCCTTCACGGCATACGGGATCGCCGCCTGAAGCAGGCCCACTCCGGGTGCATTGGGATTCTTAGCCAAAAAATCGGAAAATCGTTTCGCTATCCCACTCTTTTGCGGCATTCCGCCCAGGTCGGGTGCGTCCCATACCCTTTTCGATTCCTGGACCGCGAATGTACCGAGAGTGAAAAAAGCATCGCGCGGAGTCGTTGCGATCCAGTTCGGATTACCGCGGCCGGCATTCAACATCGCCTGAGCATTTTGCCGAGCGGCGTCGCCCGCAAGTTGAATCATTTTGTCTTTCAGCTCGAAGGGACTGAGCTTTTCAAACTCTTTTTGTTGTTCGAGGGTCACCGAAAGATGAAGTCTCGTTGCACTCGCCATGACTGTCCTCCTTGGACGAAATGAATTTGTACCTTGTTCGAATTCGGGCACCGTACCGGCTGCCGAGAGCAGTTCGACCGGCTGGCCTCAATCCTGGATTTGCCTTTGAAACCTGTAGGACACCTCTCTTTGAGGAGGTCGTCCCCCGTTACTTTCCTTTCACGCCTTTTCCCAAGGGGCCAACCGGCAAAGCTTAGTCGCCCGACGCGCTTCGTGCGGCCTTCGGCTTGCCTTGCTTTGTCGTTTCCGCTGAATCCTTCGTGGGCCCTTTCGCCGATTGCAGAAACGCCGGATTCAACAACTTCAATCCGAGCGTGGCGCTGAAACCATGGATCTCCTTGACGTCAAGCTTGCGCATGAATTCGATGGTCTGGGAGTTGATGACCTGTCCGGGCACCATGATCGGGAATCCCGGGGGATACGGAATGACGAAGTTCGCGGAAACCAGCGCGGGCCCTTCCTTCAAGCGCTTGTCAATTTCCGGGCTAGCTAGTTTTATGTGCTCGCATTGCGCCTCGCGGTAGGCCGCAAAGAACGCAGTGCGCATGTCGCCTTCGCTTGTACGGCTGGCGGGATCTTCGCGGAAACGGTCGAAGAAGCTGCTGAAGTTGGGAAGGTCTGGCACATCGGTCATCAGGGATTTCACACGAGCCTCAAAGGCTTGCTTCGCGGCGCCGCCGCCTTCCGCGAGTTTCTTTTCGATTCCCTGTGAAATCTGCACGAGAACCTTGATGAGCTGGGCGATGTCACTGCGGGTGTTGTTGATGTTGGTTTGCAGCAACACGCTGTTGCGCGAGGTCTTGTTCAATTGAATGTCATATTCAGCGGCCAGCAGACCCTTGAATTGTGTGCCGTCAAATCCCGCCGAGCCGCAAACCAAGGTAAGGCGAGTAACATCAAGCGCAAATTCATCTTCCTTGAAGGCCTTCACCGCGGTCGCCCAGTTCGCTCCGGGAGTCAGGTAGTCCACGAATCCGGAGTTGCGGAACTCCGCAGGAATCATGTCGTCCGCGCCCAACACACGGAAGTATTTCGACACGAGCGGATGCGAATTGACTTCACGCCGGATATCGAGTGCCAGTTGAATGGCACGATTCACCAATTCGTAGCCTTCCAACTCCATCTGGCGTCGCGCCACATCCAAGGTGGCAATAATCTGCAGATTTGGCGAGGTGGACGCATGAGTGAAAACCGCCTCGTGAAACTGCTCTTCGACCTTGTGGTAGTCCGGATCCTTGACCAGCACCATCGAACCCTGCCGCAGGCAGGACATGGATTTGTGCGTGGAATTGGTTTGGTAAACGCGCAGGCGGACTTTGTCCGGGTTGGCCAGCAGGCGAGTTTCCAGCAGTGTTTTCTGATCCGCCTTGAGCTCCGCTCCCAGCTTCTTCTCTTGCTCTTTGTATGCTGCGCGATAGGCGGGATCCTTGAATTTCTTTTCCAAGGTCGCTGCGGCTCCCATCGCCGTGCGGCGGCGGTAGAAGGGACTCCACCGCGCAAATCCGAACCACGCTTCATCCCAAAGGAAAATGAGATCGGGCTTGATCGCGAGGCATTCTTCCATCACCCGTTCAGTGTTGTAGATATGCCCATCGAATGTGCAGTTGGTGAGTACGAGAAGACGAGCACGATCCAGGCGTCCCTCGGCCTTTAAATCCAGCAGCGCTTTCTTGATTGTGCGCAGAGGTACCGCACCGTACATCGAGTATTGCGTGAGCGGGTAAGCTTCGACGTACAGGGGATAGGCGCCGGAAATCACCGCGCCGTAGTGATGCGACTTATGGCAGTTACGATCGACGAGCATGATATCGCCAGGCGCAAGCAGCGCTTGCTCGACCATCTTGTTCGAGGTCGAAGTTCCATTGGTCACAAAGAAAACGTGGTCGGCACCAAATGCGCGTGCAGCCTTGTCCTGGGCAACCTTGATATTTCCCGTGGGCTCCAAAAGGCTATCCAGTCCGCCGGTGGTCGCTGAGGATTCTGCAAGGAAGAGATTTGTCCCATAGAACTTCCCCATATCGCGAATCCAGTTGGATTTGAAAATGGATTTGCCCCTGGCTATCGGCAGGGCGTGGAATGTTCCTATCGGGCGTTCCGCGTATTTTTGCAGATTGTTGAAATAGGGCGTGTCGAAACGGTCTGCTATGCCGTCGAGAATGCTGAGATGGAGTTCTAGCGGTTCTTCCACTTGATAGAAAACGCGCCGGATGCAGCCGGCAGTGACGTCGCCAGCCACTTTCTCTACTTGCCGATCACTCAGAAAATAAATGTCTAGTTCCGGGCGAATCTGTTTCAAGCCATGGGCAAGCGCGAGGCCGTACTCGCCGGTATTGGCATCGATACCGCTGGCGGCCAGGTGACTCGCTAAAAATTCGCGCAGGATAGGGCTGTTGTGGGAAGAGGCAAACGGAATTCCCTCGTAAATGATCACCGCCTCAACGCTGCCGTTCAGAATGGTCGCCAGTACGGCGTCCTCATAGGTGCCAACAAATATGGGCTCATAGACGAATTTGTCCTGGGGCCGACGCAACCTTCGGAGGTCCTGCGTCAACTCCTGCCAAGCCGTCTGACGCGCGGGGCTCACCACCAGCACTTCGAAGTAAGGGCGGTGCACCGCGGTTTCTTCCCCTGAACCGGTCGCTTGGTTTCCCAGACTGATGGCGGCCAGCTCGTCGCCCTCCCAATCTCCTGCGTTGGTCCGGAAAGAATGCGTCAACAGTGCGGCGCTCATCGACTGAACAAGGCGAGCGGTACCCGCTGCGTCACCCGACGCGATGCGCTCATCGAGCGATTTCAGCAGGGCGTGTCCCGGATAAGCAAAGTAATCCTCCCACTGACGCAACTCCTGGAGACAATTTGCGACGGCTGCTCGTTGCTCCGCTCGGTTTGGCTGCTGCTGGCTGGTCGACCTTTCCCAATTGCGGGCCGCCTGCAGCAGCGTCCGCCAACGATCAAATCGCGCTTCGGCTACCATGAAAAATTGGTCTACTCGCGGAGCCTCCGGCTTGGCTGGCGTACCCATGATTTCCTCCATAGTTTTGTCCGATTTCCACTATTAAAAGGAGCTCTTTCGATTTCGCAGTGACCTGGGTCACTGGCTGCAATGAGAAACTTGCGCCAGCTAGCCGATACCGGCCCACTGCTGGCGGCACAAACTTGGCGTGGTGTTTTTCTAACTCGAAGGAGCAAACGCAACAACTAGGGAAATCCCTAGCCCGCGCAAGGTCGATTTTGTTTTAGTGCAGTTACGCACCATAAATGCAGGGTTGAGCATCGCGTCACACAGACACAAATCTGCTAAAAGATGAAGGCAAGAGTGAACGCAAGGAAACCGTCACGCTCGCGCGGCTGCGGGCGCAGCCAAGTAATTCGTGACCGCCAGCTCGAGATTAAAATGCATGGCTTCTCGTCCGAGAATTTCGCCCAACTCCGATTTTTGAATCATTCGCAACACTCCTGGATTCAGCCCCACCAGCCACAATATGACTCCACGATCACGCAAACTTTTCACTGCCTCACTGAGCATCTTCAGGGCGGTGTACTCGAGGTCGGGCACAGCACTGAAATCAATTGCCACCACCATCGGCTTGCTTGCATCGACCAACCGCCGCATTTTTTCTGCAATATTTCCAGTGTTCGCGAAAAATAGGCGCCCCTCAATGCGCAACAGCACCAGGCCGGGAAAAGTCTCGTCTGCAGGATGCTCTTCAGAGAGTGGCCGGAAAACATTGGTGCCGGGTTTACGCCCCAGGGCGTAGACAGGCGGGTCAGCTACCTGATAAGCCAGCCCCACAATCGACAGTACGATGGCGACGAGAATTCCTTTGAGTGTGCCAAGTGCAATGACTCCTGCGAAAGCCGCCAACGCCCAGGTGAACTCGGTTCGTCGGATTTTGAGAATATGCGCAAAATCTGCCGGCCGAATTAATCCGATGGAGTAGAAAATCACCACAGCGGCAAGCGTAGCGTAGGGCATGAGCGATAGGAGCGGCGCGAGTAAAAGCATTGTGGCCAGAGTGGCCAGAGCCGTAGCGACTTCCGCCAATTGACTGCGCGCTCCTGCAAGTCGGTTCACAGCCGTTTGGCTGGTGCCGCCGCCCCCAGGCATGGCCCCACAGAAAGCACCGCCTGCGTTCGCCAATCCGGTGGCCAGCAATTCACGATTGGCCTTGATAGACGGTTCCTCGCTCCGCGCAAACGCGCGGCCGGCAGCAATCGTCTCGGTAAAACTCATCAGCGCGATACCCAACGCCCCGGGCCAGAGTTCTTGTGCAAGGCTGAATTCTGGAATTGTGAGCGAGGGCAGACCTTGGGGAATCCGTCCGATTAACTCCACTCCATGCAATTGGAGCCCTAGGAAACGCGCCCCGATTATTCCTGCGGCCACAGCGATTAGAGGGGCCGGCGCCCGTGGCAGAAATCGTTCGAATCCCACCAGCAATGCGATCATGGCCACCCCGACGGCCACAGTAATTAATGATGCTTCAGGGATCCCTTTGACGATGGCAGAGACGTTGTGGAGAAAGGTGCCTTTAACAATATGTATGCCGAGAATCTTTGGCACTTGATCCAAAACGATGACGAATCCAATGCCGGCTTTGAAGCCCACCAATACGGGCTCAGAAATGAAATTGGCGACGGAACCCAGCCTCAGGAGTGAAGCCAGAATGAGAATTGACCCAACCATAAAAGTCAGCATCGCTGAGGCTCTGAAAAGTGTCGCAGAATCAGCCCCGGGAACAACCTGGCCAAGCTCAGCAGCCGTTAAAATAGCAATCGTTGTGGTGGTACTAACGCTGAGTGGACGAGAACTGCCCAGCACCGCGTAGATCATCATGGGGACAAAGGCGGTGTAGAGTCCGACTTGAACGGGCAGGCCTGCAATCGTGGCGTATGCCATTGCCTTGGGAATGACGACTGCGGCTGTAGTTAGGCCCGCGATTAGATCCGGCCTTAACCAGTCCCGATGGTAGCTGAAGATCCAGTCTGCAAACGGAAGGTTTAGATGACTCCGAGGGCCGGTTGACAAGTCAGTCTCCGTCGTAATCTCTGAGTCGGGCGCAATTCCCCAACTCGCCGCCAGGAGATCAGCGCCCGACTGGGGTAATTGTTGACCTACGTGTGATTGTCGAACTCCAGGTATAACTTCCGGTCTGGAATGTTAACAGTTCGATTTTCCTTCCTGCACCTAGGGATTTGCCTAGTGGCGCTCCACGCCCACTCGCGATAGAGAGTGCATAGACAAGCAGGTCCACGGGGATTCCCCAATATGAGCGGCGTGCTCTCGCAAATTTGCCGCGTTTTGTCTATGCAAGGATGATGGTATCTAAGTTAAAAACCAACTTGAGCGTTCCATCGGAAGCTATCATTCCGCTCTGGAAAGAGCACAGGAACTGATCACCGTTCTCACATTTACCACTACATTTGACGCCACGGGATTTTTTGGCCGCAGAGGGTCGCGGCACTCCGATTTAGTAGTCATTCGTTTCGACTCCGGACCGCAGCTGCCAACAC
>Ga0210399_10000135_pt1 | contig 56814 bp, 45 predicted proteins | sample IncBWC14MmetaG_FD_150865 | JGI IMG/M metagenome (GOLD analysis project Ga0210399, IMG submission 150865) | Forest soil microbial communities from Barre Woods Harvard Forest LTER site, Petersham, Massachusetts, United States - Inc-BW-C-14-M | ecosystem: Environmental > Terrestrial > Soil >...
CTGGCGCTCGAGCTGGGCGACGAGCTCGGCGTGCCGCTGTCCCAGGGCTCGGCGACCCACAACCTGCAGCGCCTGGCGCGCGGCATGGGATTCGGCCCCGACGACAGCTCCTCCGTCCTGCGCGTCTACGAGGCGATGCTGGGCCGCAAGGTCAAGCCGCTTGCGTCATAGGTCCAGCCCATATCTCTTCAGCCAGGCCGGGTCCGGATCGAAACCCAGGCCGGGACCGGTCGGGACACTGAGGTCGGGCTGCCAGCGCGTGAACCCGCTGTCGCCGTACATGTCCATGTGAGGCTCGGCCTCGATGACCGCGAAGTAGGCGACCTCTTTCATTGCGGCCAGGATGTGCAGGGTGGCGAGCGCGGCCGGTCCGATGAACGGCGTATGCGGCGCGATCGCAACGCCAAGCGAGGCGAGCAACGCCACTGCGCGCCGGGCTTCCGACACGCCGCCGATCATGCAGATGTCAGGCTGCAGGACGCCGACCGAAGGTGCCCTGGCGTAGACCGCAAGCTGCTCGGCCGAGCCGAGATCAGCGCCCAAGCCGACCGTGACCCGGGGAAACGGCGGCGCCTCGAGCAGGGCTTCCGGCGGCCACGCCGGATCTTCCAGGAACAGGAGATCGAGCGCCTGCCAGCGCGCGAGATGGACCTGGACGTCGGCCATCGTGTGGGCGTTGTTGCAGTCGGCGACGAACGGGATTTGCAGGCCCGCGACCCTCCGCGCCGCTTCGATGACATCGAGGTCGAACTCGTGGACCTTGACTGCGGAGACCCTGGCGTCCAACGCCTGCGCGATGCGCGCCGAGACCTTCGCGGTGTCGTTGTATCGGTCGAGGCTCGCCATCACCGGCACGCGGCTGCGCTGCGCGCCGCCAAGCAGGGTGGAGAGCGAGCGCCCCGTCGCCTTGCCGGCAATATCCCAAAGCGCCATGTCGACCGCGGCCAGGGCGTTGAGATTGGTGCCGGCGCGGCCGAACGAGGCCAGGCGAAGCCGGGCGTCCACGTTCAGGCGCTCTCTTTGCTCCACGGATTTGCCCAGGAAGAGCGGCGCGATGGCGTCGCCGATCGCCGCGATCAGGCTGCGCTGCAAGGCCGGGCGAAGGCACAGGCACTCGCCGTAGCCGACCAGCCCGGACCGGACCGTCACCTTGCACAGCACCAGATACAGCGCATCGCTCGCCGCCGGTCTGTTGATGGGAAGCCGCAGGGCGATAGGGTCGATGCGATCGATGATCATGGCCCCCCAATTAACGTCTTTTGCTGGAAGCGCGCCATGATTCTTGCATAGGCTGTCGTGCTGCCATTCGGAACAGAAAGGAACACCTCGTGAGCCCTCCGCCGATCGATGAAGCTGAACTCGGGGCAATGCTTGCCCGGGCCGGCCTGACGCTCACGCCCGAGCAGGTGAAGGCCATCCTGCCCGGCGCCGCGATCTTCCGGGACATGATCGCGCGCGTGAACGCGCCGCTGCCGCGCGAAGCCGAGCCGGCGCTGACCTTCGACGTGGAGCAGGGCTGATGTCGGCGATCCTGACCATCGCCGAAGCTGCCCGGCGCATCACCGCCAGGCAACTCTCGCCGGTCGAGCTCGCCAAGACCCATCTCGATCGCATCCGCCGCCTCGATCCGCAGCTGAATGCGTTCCTGCTGGTGACCGAAGAACGCGCGCTGGCGGATGCCAGGGCCGCTGAAGCGCGGCAGATGTCGGGCGGGTTGCGCGGCAGGCTCGACGGCATCCCGATCGCGCACAAGGACATCTACAGCACCGCCGGGATCCGCACGACGGCGCATTCCAAGCTGCTGGAGCACAACGTGCCCACGCGCGATGCCCATACCGTGAAGAAGTGGGCGGACGCGGGCACGGTCATGCTGGGCAAGCTGGCGACGCATGAGTTCGCCTTCGGCGGGCCGTCCTTCGACCTGCCCTGGCCGCCGGCGCGCAACCCGTGGAACCGGGACCGCTTCACCGCAGGATCGTCCTCAGGCACCGGGGCGGCCGTCGCTGCGGGTCTCATCCTGGGCGGAACCGGGTCCGACACCGGCGGATCGATCCGCGGACCGGCGGCGCTCTGCGGCATCGCCGGCTTCAAGCCGACTTATGGTCTGTCCAGCCGGGCGGGAATCCTGCCGCTTGCCTTCTCGCTCGATCACGCCGGCCCGATGGCCTGGACGGCGGAAGATTGCGGGCTGCTGCTGCAGGGCATGGCCGGTCCCGATCCCGAGGACCCGGCCAGCGTCGATCGGCCGGTGCCGGATTTCACGGCCGAGCTCGGCAAGGGCGTGAAGGGGCTGCGCATCGGCGTGGTCCGGCATTTCTTCGAGCGCGACCATCGCGCGTCGGACGCCACGCGCGCCGGCATCGACGCGGCCCTGGAGTTCTTCCGAAAGGAAGGCGCCGAAGTCCGCGACATCACCCTGTCCCCGGCCGCGGATTACCACGCTGTCGGTTATCTGCTCATGGTCACCGAGGCGTTCGCGCTGCACGGCCCGTGGATGCGCGAGCGCTTCATGGACTACGGCGAACTGTTCCGCGATCGCGTCAGCCTTGCCGCCACCGTCAGCGGTCCGGACATGATCCAAGCCACGCGGCGGCGCCGCCTGCTGTGCCGGGAAATGGCGGCGGCGATGGAAAATCTCGACGTCATCGTCAGCGCCTCCCAACCCGGCGAGGCGCCCCGCATCGACAGCGTGCCGAAATGGGCCAACATGGAGAAGCCGTCCTTCACCATGCCGTTCAATGTCACGGGTTTTCCAGCCATCAGCATCTGTACCGGCTTCGGCGAGGGCGGCCTTCCCGTAGCGATGCAGTTGGCCGGCAAGCCGTTCACCGAGCCGACACTGTTGCGGGCCGCACATGCCTATGAAACCGCGATGCCGTGGCGCGCGCGGCGTCCGGCGATGGCCGGCTGACACGCTGATGGGCGCGCGGCCCCGCAAAGATCCACGATCGCCACTCTTGCCAGCGGTCGCTCAAATGGTCACCGTCGGCAGGCGGGGTCTACCATGGATCGACAAATGACCTATGCGACGAGACTGGTAGTTGCGCTGCTGAGCCTGGCGTTGACGCTTTCCCCGCCCACGGCGCGGGCGGCGGACTCCGTCGATCTGCTGCTGGTGCTTGCTGCCGACGTTTCGCGAAGCGTGACCGAAGCCAAATTCAGGCTTCAGCGCGAGGGCGCCGCCGCCGCCATCTCGGATCCCGAAGTGCTGCGGGCCATCACATCCGGCCCGAACCGGCGCATTGCCGTGTGTTTCCTCGAATGGGCGACCACAGGCATGCAGAATGTCGTGGTCGACTGGACGTTGATCGAGGACGACGCTTCCGCGCACAGCTTCGGCGACAGGCTGGTCGAGATGCCACGATCATTCGCCGGCAGCACCTCGATCAGCAGCGCCATCGACTTCTCGGTGACCCAGCTCGAGCGCGCGTCGTTCACGTCGAATCGCCGTGTCATCGACATCTCCGGTGACGGCAACAACAACTCCGGCCGTCCCGTCACCGACGCCCGCGACGACGCCGTCGGCAAGGGCATCACCATCAACGGTCTGGTCATCCTGACGCCGCTCGGGGAATCGTTCCGCCCGGAGCACACGCATCCGCCGGGCGGCCTCGAAAAATACTTCCAGGACAACGTCGTCGGCGGTTTCGGCTCATTCACCGTTGTGGCCGAAGGACATGAGTCATTCGGTCGAGCCCTGACGAAGAAGCTGATCGCGGAGATCGCCGGTCTGCCTGGCCCTCAGCTCGCGGCCGCGCCTGTTCTGCCTTAGCGGCTGTCGTATAGCCCCATGACGATCGCCTCCAGCGCCAGGAAGAAGGCGAACAGCACGATTCCCACGCCGCACAGCAGCAGGATGGCGGCGAGCAGGAGCGCGGTCTCGAAGTTGTTGGCCGAGAACAGGATGATGTAGCCCAACCCGGTCTGCGCGGTGATGAACTCGCCCAGCACCACGCCGATCACCGCGAAGGTGACGCCGATGCGCAGGCCGCTGAAGATGTGCGGCAGGGCAAAGGGGAATTTCACCGCCGCGAAGGTCTGCAGCCGCGACATCATCAGGCTGCGACAGAGGCGTTCGTAGCTGGGCGGTGCTGCCTGCAGGCCGGTGATGGTCGCCACCACGACGGGGAAGAAGGCGATGAAGACCGAGAAGATCACGTTGGCGGCAAAGCCGGTGCCGAACCACAGCAGGAACACCGGCGCCAGCGCCACCTTGGGGATGAGCTGGAAGAAGACGATGGTGGGATAGACCGCCTGCATCAAGGGGCGCGAGTAGGAGACGGCGGCGCCCAGCGCGATGCCGAGCGCCGCGGCCAGGAAAATGCCGGCGACGGCGCCCCAGAAGGTGGGCTGCGCCTGCTCCAGCAGGACGCCGAGCGAGCGGACGAACGTGTCGAACACCTTGCTGGGCGCCGGCAGGAGCCGCGCGCTCAGCGTGCCGCCGCGGCTGAGCGCTTCCCAGCCGCCCAGCAGCAGGATGGCCAGCACCAGGGGCGGCGCGATCAGCCGCGCCGTATCGCGGCCGAGACCGGCAAGGTCGCGCCAGGGAGGCCGCGCCAGCGACAGGCCGATGTCGGTCATTCGCCGTGCCACTTGCGCACCGCCAGCTCGCCCGCATGCACCGCGCCGTAGCAGACGAGGCCCACGAGGCAGAGAACGGTGATGGCGGCCAGGATGATGTCGGTGCGCAGCAGGGCGGCGCTTTGCAGGATCAGGAAGCCCAGCCCCTCGGACGAGGAGATGAACTCGGCCACGATGACGCCGATCACGGCGAGCGTTATGGCGATCTTGAGGCCGGCGAACAGATAGGGTGTCGAGGCGGGCAATCGGACCAGCCAGAAGGTCCGCCACGGCGTGGCGATGAGGCCGCGGCACAGCCGGACCAGCGAGCGATCGGTCGATTCGAGGCCGGCCATCATGGCGATGAAGATCGGGAAGAAGCCGATGAAGGCGGCGATGGTGAGCCGCGACGGCCAGCCGATGCCGACCCAGACGATGAACAGCGGCGTCCAGGCGATTTTCGGCACCAGCTGGATGACGACGATCAGAGGATAGATCGCATCGCGCAGCAGCCGGCTGAAGCTCAGCAGCGAGGCAAGGCCGACGCCGAACAAGGCCGCCAGTGCAAAACCCGCCAGCGTGTCGCGCACGGTGGGCACCGTCTGCTGCCAGATCATGGCGGAATTGTCCCTGAGCGCCACGAAGATGTCTGACGGTGCGGGCAGGATCACCTTGGGATAGCCGAAGATCACGACCAGCGCCTGCCACGTCAGCAACAGGGCCGCGGCGAAGGCCGTCGGCAAGAGCAGCGGGCGCAGGCGTTCTTGCCGGAGCGCGGGCCTCCAGGCCCGCTCATGTCTTCGTATCGACAATGAAGATGCGGACCTGGAGGTCCGCGCTCCGGCAAGAGGATGAGGCGAGTTGAAAGCCATCACTGCGGCGTGTGCTGGATCTTGCCGCGCAGATGGCCGCAGATCTCGTTGAACTCGACCGTCTCGCCGATCTCCAGGCCGCGCGGCCGGGCGAAGGGGATGCGGATATCCTCGATGATGCGGCCGGGCCGCCGGCTCATCACCAGCACGCGGTCGGCGAGATAGACGGCTTCGCGGATCGAATGGGTGACGAACAGCGCGGTGCGGTGATGCTCTTCCCACATCTTCATCAGCACCAGGTTCATCTCGTCGCGCGTGATGGCGTCGAGCGCGCTGAACGGCTCGTCCATCAGCAGCAGGTCGGGCTCGTAGACCAGCGCGCGGCAGATCGCGACCCGCTGGCGCATGCCGCCGGAGAGCTGGCGCGGCTTGTGATGGTGGAAGCCGCCGAGGCCGACCTGGTCGAGCAGGGTGGCGGCCCGCGCCCGCGTCGGCCCATCGGCCGGCCCGACCGCCCGCTTGGCGGCGAGGAAGGGAAACAGCACGTTGTCGAGCGCGCTCTTCCACGGCAGCAAGGTCGGATCCTGGAACATGATGCCGGTCTCGGCGCGCGGTTGGGTGAGGGCGTGCCCGGCGACGCCGATCGTGCCCTGGCTTGGCGCGTCGAGGCCGGCGATCATCATCAGGAGCGTGCTCTTGCCGCAGCCCGACGGGCCCAGCAGGGCCACGAACTCGCCGGCCTTGATGGCGAACGAGCTGGGCGCCACCGCTTCGACCTGCTGGCGGCTGCCCTCGTTATAGACCTTGCGCACCCGGTCGACGACGACGTAGTCCGCGCCGGCCGCCGCGACGCCACCAGGGGATGCGACGACCGGTCGTACCACGCGCAGGGCCGCGGCCGGGATGCTCATCCGAGTGGGCTCATCCCAGCGCGTACTTGGCCGACGCCGACTTGGCCTTCGCCCATTCGGCGTCGCTGAGCTTGAGCTTGCCGACGAATTCGTTGGTGTAGAGCGCGGCGGGATCGGGCTTCTTGTCGCCCGCCGCGCCGGCATTCTCGAAGATCAGGTCGGTCATCTTGGCGTAGACCGCCGGATCGGCGTAACCCACGCCCTTGTCCATCGCTTCTTTCGAGACGTAGTTGGCGGCCCACACGCCCATGCCGATCTCGAGCTGCTCCTTGGCGGTCGAGGCGAGCTTCATCTCGGGCACTTCCTTGAACAGGATCTCGATCGTCTCCGCCGGATTGAGCAGCGCGAACTTCACGCCTTCGGCGAGGCCCAGGGTCATCGCCTCGCACAGCGCCTTCTCCTTGGTGAAGTACTCGTTCGTGGTGGTGAGCGAGTGGGCGTAGAAGGGCAGGCCGTACTTGCTGTAGAGGAAGACGCGTGGATTGATGCCGGCCGCCATGATCTTGGGCAGGGCGCTGGCGACGAAGCAGGTGATGGCGTCGCACTGCTTGTCGATCAGCGCCACCTCGCGCACCTTGCTGTCGAGCGAGACCGACTGGATGTCGGCCATGGTGAGGCCGACATTCTTGAGGAAGGGCGGCAGGAAGGGATATTCGCCCGAGGTCAGGGTCGAGCCGACCTTCTTGCCCTTGAGGTCGGCCGGCGCCTTGATCGGCGATTCCGGCCGCACCGCGACGCCCATCGTGGTGTCGTAGTTGAAGCAGCCGAGCGACAGCAGCGGCAGGCCCTTGACCGCCTGCTGGATCGAATTGGGCGCGGCGGGGATGCCGAACTCGTACTTGCCCTGGGCGATCGCCTGGGTCGCCGCGGCCGAGCCGGTGCCCTTCTCGATGACGACGTCGATGCCGGCCTTGGTCCAGAACTGCTTGGCGGCGTAGGACCAGATGTTGGCGCCTTCGGGCAGCCAGCCCAGGGTATATTTCACCGTCACTTTCTTCTGCGCGTAGACCTTCTTGGGCGCGAAGCCCGTCCCGGCGACGAGCGCGCCCGCGCCGGCCGCGGCGACAAAAGTCCGGCGGGACAGCCGATTTCGGTCGGTGGCTCGAGTCTTGTCGACGTTCTTGCACATATGTCCTCCGCTTCGCCGCAACGGGCTCCCCAAAGGGCCGATCACGCAACATGCATGCCAAGAATCGGTGAATTAGAGGGCCGGCCATGTATGCTAGGCTCGCCCAACGGCACCGGAGCATTGCCATGCAGGCACAGCAGCAACCGATCCTGATCAAATGCTACGCCGGGTCCCGTCTGTACGACCCCGCGGCAGCCCGCTACGTGACGCTCGAGCAGCTTCGACGTTGGCAGGCCGAGGGCGTTTCATTCGCCGTGATCGACGCCAGGACGGGTGCGGATATAAGGCGCGTCCTCCTTGCGTAGGAACGGCGGCCGCTGCTGGCACATGGCTTGCTGATTGCCATTCCATGAATGCAGGCGACATCACGGCCCTCGAAGCCCGGGTCCGGCGGGACATCGAGATGACGGCGCATCCGCGCATGGACTGGATGGAACCCCGGTCGTACCGGGGCAAGCCGGCGCTCGACGTGCTGATCGTGGGCGGAGGCCAATCCGGTCTCTGCATCGCCTTCGCGCTGATCCGCGACCGCGTGCGCAACATCCTGGTGATCGACCGCGCGCCGCAGGGTCGGGAAGGGATCTGGGCCGGTTTCGCCCGCATGCCGACCTTGCGCAGCCCCAAGGATCAGACAGGCCCCGACCTCGGCATCCCCAGCCTCACCTTCGAGGCATGGTACGACGCGGCGTACGGCGCGGGGAGCTTCGCCGGTCTTGGCCTGATCCCGACCGGTGCATGGCACGACTATCTGCAATGGTACCGTCGCGTGCTGGCGCTGCCGGTGCGCAACGGCGTTGCCGCGACGGCGATCGCGCCGGCCCAGCTTGACGATGGCGGGCGCTGCCTGCTGGTGACGCTGTCGACGGGCGAGGTGCTGGCGGCGCGCAAGCTGGTGCTGGCCACCGGCCAGGACGGCACCGGCGAATGGTGGATGCCCGACTTCGTGCGCGCCCTGCCGGCCGACCGCCGCGCCCACACCTGCGAGACCATCGACTTCGAGCGGCTGCGCGGCCGCACCGTGGCCGTGCTGGGCGTCGGCGCCTCGGCGATGGACAATGCCGCCGTGGCGCTCGAGCACGGCGCGGTGGTGCATGTCTTCTGCCGCCGCCCGGAGCCGGGCGTGGTGCAGCGCTATCGCTGGCTGACCTTCGCCGGATTCCTGAAGCATATCGGCGAGATGCCGGACGAGTGGCGCTGGCGGGTGATGGGCAACATCATGCGCGCCCGCGAGGGTTTCCCGGCCGACACTTATCAGCGCGTGCTGGCGTTTCCCGACTTCACCATGGAGCTTGGCCGTCCGTGGACCGACGCGCGCATGGAGGACGGCCGCATCCGGATCGACACGCCGCGCGGGCCGTTCCCTGCCGACTATGTGATCTGCGGTACCGGCATCCGCCAGGACGTGCGGCTGCGGCCCGAACTGGCGTCGTTCGCCGACAAGATTGCGCTGTGGCGCCACCGCTACACGCCGCCGGCGGGCGAGGAAGATGCGCTGCTCGCGGCCTATCCTTATCTCGGTCCCGACTACGCCTTCCTCGAGCGCACGCCGGGCGAGGCGCCGTGGCTGGCCGACATCCATCTGTTCGGCATCGGCTCGACCCTGAGCTTCGGGCCGTCAGGCAGCAGCATCAACGCCATGACCGCCGCCGTGCCCAAGGTGGCGGCGGGCGTCACGCGCGGCCTGTTCGCCGGCGACCTGCAGCGGCACTGGCAGTCGCTGCTGGCCTACGACGTCAAGCAGGTCGAGTTGGACTGGAGCCGGATGGCGACGGGTTAGGGGGAAGCATGGACACAGTCACCGTGAATCGCAGTCGGACCGGCAAGCTCCGCCCGCCCGTGGTCGAGGCCTTGCTGGCGGAAGTGGCCGCGCTGGACGAGACGGCTGCGCAGGAGAGGATGCTGCCGGCCGGCTGCTACACCGCGCCGGAATTCTTCGCCTTCGAACAGGCCGAAGTGTTCAGCCGCAGCTGGATCTGCGTCGGCAGGATCGAGCAGGTGGCCGAGGCGGGCGCCTGCCTGGCGACGGAGGTCGCCGGCGAGCCGGTGCTCGTCGTACGCGGCGAGGACGGCACCATCCGGGCGCTCAGCGCCATCTGCCAGCACCGTGGCGAGATCATTCCGTGCCCGGAGAAGGGCAAGGCCATCCGCTGCCCGCTCCACTTCTGGACCTACGATCTCGAGGGCCGGCTGGCCGGCGCGCCGCGCATGGGCGACGCCGGCGCGGTGCAGAAGCTGCGCCAGACCGTGCGGCTGCCGACGCTCCGCCTGGAGCTCTGGCATGGCTTCATTTTCGTCAACCTCGACGCGCAGGCGGCGCCGCTCGCGCCGAGCCTCGCCAAGCTCGAGCCGTTGTGGGCGGGCTACGAAGCGACCGGGCTGAAAGCCTTGCCGCCGGCGATGAGCGACACGCCGCTGCCGTGGAACTGGAAGGTGCAGGTCGAGAATTTCACCGACGCCTACCATCCGGAATACGTGCATATCGGCACCCACGACTTTGCCCCCAGCGTCATGGAAGGCGACGGCGTGCGCTTCACCGAGATGAAGCCGGGCGACAATGCGATCGTGCGTTCGGTGCCGATGCGCACGCCCGACGGCGGCATGATGAAGGACGGCTGGGGCCCGGAGGCGGCCTTTCCCGCCATCGCCACCCTGCCGGCCGAGCAGCGCCGGCGCATCACCTTCGCCATGCTGCCGCCCAGCCTGACCATGATGTTCGCGCCGGGCACGGTGGCCTACACGCTGATCCGGCCAACCGGCGTCGTGGCGACCTACGCCGGATCGGACCGCGTCACCTACGGCGGCTGGCTGCTGCCGCAAAGCACGCTCGACCTTCCCGATTTCATCGAGCGCTGCAAGGCGGTGAGCCAGGGCGGCTCGAAGATCTGGGCGCAGGACGTGCCGATCAATGTCGGCATGCAGGCGGCGAAACATTCGCGGTTCCTGCCCGGCGGCACCTACGGCCCGTTGGAGACCACGCTGCAGCAGTTCAACGTCTGGCTGCTCAACGCCTACCGCCGCGCCATGGCGGGGTGAGGTCTACGCCGCCTGCTTGTTCTGCTGCGAGGGATGCTCGCCGGCGATCTTGAGGAAATTCTCCAGGATCTTGTGGCCGTGCTCGGAGGCGATGCTCTCGGGGTGGAACTGCACGCCGTGAATGGGCAGCGACTTGTGGCGCAGGCCCATGACGATGTCGCCGGTCTCGGCGGTGACCTCGAGCTCGCCCGGAAAGCCGGCGCGATCGACGATCAGCGAATGATAACGGGTCGCCTGGAAGGGCGAGGGCACGTCCTCGAACACGCTCTGGCCCCTGTGCTGGATGCCGGAAAGCTTGCCGTGCATGGGGATGGGCGCGCGCACCACCTTGCCGCCGAACACCTGGCCGATCGCCTGATGGCCGAGGCAGACGCCGAACAGCGGCACCTGGGCCTTGGCCGCCGCCCGCACGAGGTCCATGCAGATGCCGGCTTCGTTGGGCGTGCAAGGACCGGGTGAAAGCACGATGCCTGCAGGCTTGAGCGCCATCGCCGCGTCGACCGTGATCTGGTCGTTGCGATGCACGGCGCAGCGCGCCCCGAGGTCGCCCAGGAAGTGGACGAGGTTGTAGGTGAAGCTGTCGTAGTTATCGATCAGGAGCAGCATCTCGCACGTGTCCCGCTGATTGGCTGGAAGCGCCGCCACATATCAGCTTTTTGCCTCCGCCTTTTCAAGGCAGATCCCGCGCTCGTCGAAGTAGCGCTGCACGGCGTCGGCCGCGCCCGATGTGTCGGCGAGGGCCACATACGTGTCCGGCCGCAGCAGATAGAGCGCGTCCCTGGCAAGGCCGGCTTCGCCATGCTGCGGTCGCCATTCAAAAATATGAAGCGGCACATCGTGTTCCCGACACCAGGCCGTCAACGTCGCGGGCGCGGTGCCATAGACATGGATCTGCCACGTCATCGCCACCAGCGGACGGTAGTTATCCGCTCCCTCGATGGCGACCCACGGCAGACGGTCGCCGCCCCGGACGTCGCCCGCTTCTCCTGCGCTCAGGGGGCCGTGGCGATAGTTCAGCATGACCTGCGACACCGTCCGAAACATCCACTCTCGCCACGGCGGGAATTTCGCCAAAGCCGGAATCACCACCGGCACAATCCGCATGCGGATGATGTCGGCCAGCCTCCCCTCGGCCGTCGCCAGCGTGAATACCCGATCCGTCGTCTTGACCAGCTTGCGCGCGAAGGCGATGCGCTCGACCTCGTAGCTGTCGAGCAATTTGTCCGGCGCGACGCCGGCAAGCACGGCCTTCAGCTTCCAGGCGAGATTGATCGCATCGCCTATGCCGGTGTTCATGCCCTGGCCGCCGGCAGGGCTATGGATATGCGCCGAGTCGCCCAGCAGGAAGGCACGGCCGTCGCGGAAATGCTCCGCCACGCGATGATGAACGTGATAGGTCGAGAACCAGTTTACCTTTTCGATCTTGACCTTGAGATTCTCGATAATGCGACCGCTGACATTTTCGAATTTGAGTGTATCGGCGTGATCGGCGCGCTCGTCGCGCACCGTCCCGATGAGACGGGCGCGCCCGCTGCCGGCAAGGGGAAACACAGCCAGAAAGTCGGCCTCGTCGAGATCGGCATGCAGTTCACCGTCGATCGCCGGGCCCGACGCCTCGACGTCCGCGACATAGAAAATCTGTCGATAGGTGGCACCCGGATAGTCGACGTCCATTGTCTGCCGCACGATAGAGCGCGCGCCGTCGCAGCCGGCGATGTAGGCAGCCGCGCACTCCTCAGGTCGGCCGTCGACGGCGCGCAGACGGGCGACGATGCGCTCACCTTCGTCGGCATAACCGAGAAGTTCCGTTTGCCGTTTGACCGAGACGCCCATCGCTTCCAGCCGCGCAATCAGCAGCCGCTCATGCTCGTCCTGCGGAAAGATTTGCAGGAATGGGTAAGCCGTCAGATCGGCGCCGACCTCCTCGAAGGAAATGCGCGCCCGCGGATCGCCTTTGACCCAAAAGCGCACGGCGGGAACCTTGTGGCCGCGGGCCCGCACGAAATCGGCGAGGTCGAGCTGGCGATAAAGTTCGAGGGTCCGCGCATGAACGGCGAGCGCGCGGGAGGTCGTGCCGGGCTCGGCGGTCTTGTCGATGATGCGTACTTTGACCCCGAGCTTGGTCAGCCAGAGCGCCAGGACCAGGCCGGTTGGCCCGGCGCCGACGATCAGGACATCGCAGCGGCTCATGCCTTCCTCCATCCTCGCACGCTTCATCGGGAATTGGCTCGCACTGTAGGTGAGGCTGCCGGCGCCGGCATTCAACAGAAGCGGGGAGCCACCCATCTACCCTGGCAGCGAATGCAGCCGGCGAGTGCCAACGCGGCGACCCCAAATCTTCACCAGAAATGCGATTGGAAAGGCGTGCATGGACGCGCCGGGAAGCCTACGTTGTGCTTCCACGAGGGGAGTTTCGGTGGATCATCCGCAGACGGGGAAGGAACCCGGGCTACTGGCACGTCAGGTGGAGGTGCTCGAGCTGATTGCGTGCGATTCGACCCTCGAGACGGTTCTCGAAAAAATCTGCCGGATGGCGGAGGAGTTCGTGCCGGGCAGCCTGGCCGGCGTGACCATCCTCGATCGTGCCGGACACACGTTCGAAGGCTGCGTGATGCCCTCGGCGCCGAGTTTCGCCGCGGCGATCGCCGGCATCGAGGTCGGCCCGCCGCATGCCGGGACCTGTGCCGCCGCCGTCTATCGCGGCACGCCGGTGAGCAGCACCGACGCGGCGGCGGACGAGCGCTTCGATCCCGTGTGGCGGCGGCTCAATGCCGATCACGGCGTGCGCTGCATCCAGTCGCGGCCGGTGACATCGGCGGACGGCCGCGCGTTGGGAAGCTTCTTCATCGCCTTCACGGCCGAGGCGCCCGCGCCGTGGCCCGAGGACATCGAGGCGGCCTGCGCACGGCTCGCCGGCTTCGCCCTGGAGCGCCATCGCAAGGAGGAGCGCAACCGCCTGATTGCCGGCGAGATGCAGCACCGGCTGAAGAACCTGTTCGCGTCGGTGCTGTCGATTGCCGCGCAGACGTCGCAAAGCGGGCAGGCTTCCGCGGAATTCATGAAGGCCTTCGAGGGTCGGGTGCTGGCGCTGGCCGCCGCGCACGATCTCCTGTCGCAGGATGAGGCCGCGGATCTGGCGGAACTCGTGCATCGCATCGTCGCTCCGTTCGCCGGCGCGGCCGATGCGATCGAGGTCGCCGGCAAGCCCTTCAAGGTGGCGCCATCCTCGGTGGTGCCGTTCAGCCTGGTGCTGCACGAGCTTGCGACCAACGCCGCGAAGTATGGCGCGCTTTCGGCCGCCCAGGGCAGGGCGCGGATCTCGTGGAAGTACTACCGCACGGAAAGCGGCGAACGGCGGTTCAAGTTCAAGTGGGAGGAGAGCGGCGGTCCCAGCGTCGCGCCGCCGCGGCGCAGCGGCTTCGGCACGATCCTGATGAAGCGGGCGTTCGCCGACGTCGATGCCCAGTCGCGGTTGACCCACGCGCCGGAAGGCCTGCGCTACAAGATCGACGCGCCGGTGAGCGGTCGATTGGGACGGCTTCACGAAGGCACGGCAGCCCCTCCCGACGTCGCAGCCGACTAGCGAAGCGATAGATTGCGTTTTCGTTGCACGACGAAGACGTAAAAGTTACATCGGTCGGACCCCTCTGCGCTGACGGCGCCGAAAGCCGGCTGAATGGTCGTCGAACCCCTGGTCGTCGCGCTGTTGCTGATGGCAGCGCTGATGCACGCGTCGTGGAACGCCATCCTGAAGTCCGATCAGTCGGACCGGATGGCGACCTTCGGCGTCATCATGACCACCGGCATGGTGATGGGGCTGGTCGCCGTGCCGTTCCTGCCGTGGATCGAGCCGGCGGCGTGGAAGTACCTCGCGGCCTCGGTCGCGATCCACGTCCTCTACTACACGTTCCTGCTCAAGGCCTATTCCTACGGCGACTTGAGCCACACCTATCCGATCGCCCGCGGGCTGGGACCGCTCCTGGTGGCGCTGGTGTCGGGTCGCTTCATCGGCGAGCATCTGCGGCCGCAGGACATCCTGGGTGTCCTGTTGCTGAGCTTCGGCCTGATCGCGCTCGCCATGCCGCTGCGCAACGTCGTGCCGCGGCCGGGCAGCCGGCATGGCCTGGCGACGCTGTTCGCCGTGCTGACGGGCTTCACGATCGCCGCCTACATCATCGCCGACGGGCTGGGCGTGCGCAGCGCCGGGCCGACGTTCCAGCACCGCCTGTCCTACATCGCCTGGCTCTGCGTCGTCGAAGGGCCGTGGCTGCTGGCGCTGGCGATCGTGTTGCGGCCCGGTACCGTGTGGAAGCATCTGCGGCGCACTTGGTGGCGCGGCGCGATCGGCGGCGTCATCGCCAATGTGGGTTACGGAATTGCGATCTACGCCTTGGTGCTGGGGCCGATGGCGCATGTCGCGGCGTTGCGTGAAACATCCGTGTTGTTCGGCGCCCTGATGGGCACGCTGCTGCTGGGCGAGCCGTTCGGCGCGCGCCGCGTGGCCGCGGCTGCGGTGATCGTCGTCGGCCTCGTGCTGATGAACGGCCCTCAGCTCATTTGATCGGCCGCACCTCGACGTCGAGCCGCGCCAGGCGCGCGAGCAGCCGGCGCCGGCCGGCGATCGGCCACCAGCCGTAGAGGAACACGTCGATCGGCCCCCACAAGGCCACCCAGCCGGCAATCAGGAACCCCTCGGCGAGAACGCGCGACACGGCGGATCCCCACGACGCCAGCAGCTCGCGAGCGCACAGGCAGATCACCAGGAAGCCGAGGCCGATCACCAGGCTGATGCGGCCGCGCCGCCATTCGGCGCGCAGGCGCCGATGCTCGACCCTCTCGCGCAAGGCGAAGTGGTTGCGGATCGATTGGGCGATTTGGTCGGCCTCCGGCCGTACCAGTTCGGAGTCGGGCAGCATGATCACCAGCCGCATCTCCCGGCCGCCGAGATCCTCGGCGGAGCCGACGATGTAGTCTTCCGCGGCCGCATCGAGTTCCTTTTCGTGGAAGGGCGCGGGATCGAGCGAATTGTAGAGTCGCGATATCTGGTCAAGGCGCAACTCGACTGCGACGGCTTCGACCTTGTCCGCGACGGGCTTCGCTGTCATGGCTTCGACTCGATTGTCGGCGATGAGACGAAGCCATGTCCACCCGCAACCTCGACAAGATGATGGCGCCACGGTCGGTCGTGGCGATCGGCGCCAGCGCGCGGCCCGGCTCGGTCGGTGCGGCGGTGACGCGCAACCTGCTGGCCGGCAGCTTCACGGGCGACATCCATCTGGTCAACATCAAGGGCGGCACGATCGAGGGCCGGCCGGTGCTGAAGAGCCTGGCCGAGTTGCGCGAACCCGCCGATCTGGCGGTCGTCATGACGCCGGCCGAGACGGTGCCGCGCCTGATCGTCGAGCTGGGCGAGCGCGGCACCAAGGTGGCCGTCGTCGTCACCGCGGGTGCCGGCGACGGCGCCACGGCGCGCGAGGACAACGCGCGCTGGCGCCGGCGCATCCTGCGCGCCGCGCGGCCGCATCTGCTCAGGGTCGTGGGGCCCAACTGCATCGGCTACGCCGTGCCGCGGCTTGGCCTCAACGCGAGCTTCGGGCCGGGCGGGCTCAAGGCCGGCCGCCTCGCCGCGGTGGCGCAGTCGGGCGCGGTGCTGGCGGGCCTCGCCGACTGGGGCGCGGCACAGAACATCGGCTTCTCGCACCTGATCTCGATGGGCGACATGACCGACGTCGATTTCGGCGACGTCCTGGACATGCTGGCGCGCGACTACGAGACGCGCGCCATCCTGATGTATGTCGAAGGCATCACCCAGGCCCGCAAGTTCATGTCGGCGGCCCGCGGCGTCGCCCGGCTGAAGCCGGTGATCGTCCTGAAGGCGGGCCGTCACGCCGCGGCGGCCAAGGCCGCGGCGTCGCATACCGGCGCGATGGCGGGCTCGGCCGCGGTCTATGACGCGGCCTTCGCGCGCGCCGGCCTGGTGCGGGTGACGGGGCTGGGCGAGCTGTTCGACGCGGCCGAGACGCTGGGCCACGGCATCACGCCGCGCAACGAGCGGCTGGCCATCCTGACCAACGGCGGCGGGGTCGGCGTCATCGCCACCGACCTGTTGATGGACGAGGGTGGCGAGCTCGCGGCGCTGCTGCCCCGCACGATCGCGCAGCTCGACCAGCACCTGCCGCGCGCCTGGTCGCATGCCAATCCGGTCGACATCGCGGGCGACGCCGACGGCGCGCGCTACGCGGCGGCGGTCGATGCGCTGGCCGACGATCGCGGCGTGGGCGCGGTGCTGGCGATGAACGTGCCGACGGCGCTCACCTCGCCGGTCGAGGCGGCGCGCGCCGTAGCGGCGGCGCCGGGCGCCAAGGTCGTGCCGCTGATCGGCTGCTGGATCGGCGGGCCGCAAGCGCAGGCCGGGCGCCAGGTGCTGCACGACGCCGGCATCCCGGCCTACGACACGCCGCTGCGCGCCGTGCGCGGCTTCATGCACATCGTGCAGTACCGTCGCGGCCAGCGCGCCCTGCAGCGCACCCCGCCCTCAGTGCCCGAGACGCGCTCGGACACGCACCTGGTGCAGGCCATCGTGCGGGGCGCGCTAGCCGACAAGCGCGAGGTCCTGACCGAACCGGAATCCAAGCGGGTGCTGGCGGCCTACGGCGTTCCTGTCGTGCCGACAGAGGTCGTGCTCGATGCCGCCGAGGCCGTGGCGGCGGCGATGCGCATCGGCTTTCCGGTTGCGGTCAAGGTGCTGTCGCGCGAGATCACCCACAAGACCGACGTGGGCGGCGTCGAGCTCGAGCTCGGTTCGGAGCAGGCCGTCGCCGATGCCGTGCGCGCCATGACCGACAAGGTCTGCAATGCCGCGCCCGGCGCGCGCATCGACGGCTTCGTGGTCCAGCCGATGATCAAGCGGCCTCAGGCGGTCGAGCTGATCCTGGGCGCGGCCGAGGATCCGGTGTTCGGGCCGATCCTGCTGGTCGGCCATGGCGGCGTCGCCGCCGAGGTGATCGACGACAAGGCGCTGGCGCTGCCGCCGCTCGACCCGGTGCTGGCCGAGGATGCGCTTAGCCGCACCAGGGTCGATCGCCTGCTGCGCGGCTATCGCGACCGGCCGCCGGCTGCGCGGGACGCCGTCTGCGACGTCCTGGTGCGGCTGTCGCAGCTCATCGCCGACGTGGGCGAGATCGCCGAGCTCGACATCAATCCGTTGCTGGCCGACGCCGACGGCGTGATCGCGCTCGACGCGCGCATCGTGGTCGCCGTGCCCGCGGGGCGGGAGCGCGGGGCGCGTTTTGCCATCCGGCCCTATCCGGTCGAGCTCGAAACCGAGGTCAGCCATCGCGACGAGCGGCTTTTCATCCGGCCGATCCGGCCCGACGACGAGCCGCTGCTTCAGGCTTTCACCAAGAGGATGACTCCGGAGGACATGCGCTTGCGCTTCTTCGGGCCGCTGCGCGAGCTTAGCCACGAGATGGCCGCGCGGCTGACCCAGATCGACTACGACCGCGAGATGGCGTTCCTGCTGCTCGACGGCCAGGCGCTTTTGGGCGTCGGCCGCCTCGCCGCCGATCCCGACTTCGAGCAGGCGGAGTTCGCGCTGGTCGTCGCATCCGACCGCCAGGGCCACGGCTACGGCCGACTGCTGCTGGAACACGTGCTGCACTACGCCAAGGCGCGCGGCGTCACACGTGTGGTGGGCCACGTGCTGCGCGAGAACGACAAGATGCTCGACCTCGCCAAGCGTCTGGGGTTCGTGCGCGAAAGCGGACGCGCCGGCGAGTCCGACATTCGCGTCGTGAAGCCCATGGCGTCGCTGTAACCCGCTCTGTAACTATTGTTTTGGCGGCCGCTCTGAACTGAGGCAAAAGAAAGGCGGCGGGCCAAGGCGTTAAGGCTGAAAGTTGAGATGGCGTCGAGGAAGAACAGAAGCAGGAAGGCGAACAGAAGGAGTCCGAAGGCGGCTCCGACGCTGCGCGAGCGGCTGCAACGACGCCTTGACGCCGTTGTCGCAGGGCTCGCCGCCCACCGCTGGCACGCGATCGTCGGCGGCTTGGTGCTGCTGTTCGTGGCCAGCCTGTTCGGCGGCTATTGGATCGCCGAACGGCTCGAATCGGGCGACCGCGACCGGCTGGCGCGCGACACGCTGGAGGAGATGAAGCGCAACACGCCCGGCGAACCGGCGGCGAAATACGCGCGCATCGAGGACCTGCCCGGCCTGCCGACCTACACCGATTCGGAACCGGGTCACCCGCGCCCGACGCTCGACGAGAAGCCACGCGCCGCCAAACCGCAGCAGCTCGCCGCCGTCGCCCCCAATGCACAAAATCCTGGCGCGGAGACCTGGCGCAAAAACGCCGTGCCGTTCGCCGACCTCAACAGCCGGCCGCTGGTCGCCATCGTGATCGACGATGTCGGCATCGACCGGCCGCGTTCGAAGCGTGCCTGGGAACTGCCTGGACCGCTCACCATGTCGTTCCTGCCCTATGCCAAGGACCTGCGCGAGCAGGCGCGCGCGGCGCGGGCGAGGGGCCACGAGCTCATGCTGCATCTGCCGATGGAACCCGCCGGCCGCGCCGATCCCGGCCCCAACGCGCTCCTGGTGTCGCTGAGCGACGCCGAGATCAAGCAGCGCACGGCGGCGGCGCTCGACAGCTTCGACGGTTATGTCGGCGTCAACAACCACATGGGCAGCCGCTTCACCACCTTCCGGCCGGGCATGGAGACGGTGCTGCGCCAGTTCAAGGGACGCGGCCTGATGTTCCTCGATTCGCGCACCACGGCGCAGTCGGTCGGCGAGCAGGTGGCGCAGGAGATGGGCGTGCCCTCGATCGTGCGCCACGTCTTCCTCGACGACGACGAGTCGCTCGACTCGGTGCGGCGCAAGCTCGCCGAAGCGGAAGCCGTGGCGCGCCGCCAGGGCTTCGTAGTGGCGATCGGCCATCCGCATGAGGCCACCTTGCAGGCCATCGGCGAATGGCTGCCTGGTCTGCAGGCCAAGGGCATGGCCCTGGCGCCGGCGACGGCCGTGTTGCGCAAGCGTAACGGGTGGGATTGAGTCAGTCTTGGGAGGAAACAGACGTGCGTTACGCGAAGAAGGCAATGATCGTCGCCCCGCAGCCCGAGCCCACCGAAGCCGGCGCCGACGTGCTGCGCGAGGGTGGCAACGCCGTCGATGCCGGCATCGCCTGCGCACTGGTGCAGGGCGTGGTCGATCCCTTGATGTGCGGCATCGCCGGGTTCGGCAGTTGCGGCATCTACATGCCGGGCAAGAAGTTCCACGGCTATATCGACGCCCATTCGCCGGCGCCGCTGGGCGCGCGGCCCGACATGTGGGCCAACCTGATCGAGAGCGAGGCGCGCGACGGCTACGGCTTCATCCTGAAGGGCAGGGTGAACGACATCGGCTACAAATCGATCTGCGCGCCGGCAAACCTCAAGATGTATTTCGAGGCGCACCAGGCGCACGGCAGCCTGCCGTGGTCGCGCATCGTCGAGCCGGCCATCGCCTGGGCGGAAAGCGGCTGGACGGTGCGGCCGCACGTTCACTACTGGTGGTCCGACGACGGCGCCTTCGGCCGCGCGCCCAATCATGAGCGCACCGGCTTCACCGCCGCCGCCCGCGCGCTCTATTGCCGGCCCGATGGCACGCCCAAGCGGGTGGGCGATCGCGTCGTCAATCGTGACTATGCCCAGACCCTGCGCGCCATCGCCAAAGGCGGGGCCGACGTCTTCTACTCGGGCGAGATCGCGCAAGCGATCGCTGAGGACATGAAGAAGAACGACGCGTTGCTCTCGATAGAAGACCTGAAGGCCTGGAAGCCGGTGAGAAACCCGCCGCTGTGGGGCGACTATCGCGGCTACAAGGTTTCGACCAACCAGCCGCCGGGCGGCGGCGTGATGCTGCTCGAGATGCTGAACATCCTGGAGAATTTCGACCTCTCGGGTATCGAGCACAATTCGACGGAGTATGTCCGCATCGTGAGCGAAGCGATGAAGCGGGCCACCATCGACAAGGACGCCCATGTCGGCGACCCCAAGTTCGTGGCCGTGCCGGTCGATCAGTTGACCTCGAAAGCCTATGCCAAGCAGATGGCGGGGGAGATCGTGCGCGGCGTGAAGGCCGCCGTGCCGCGCTTCAATTCGGGGGCGGTCTCCAAGGACACCACGCACATCTCGGTGCTCGACAAGGACGGCAACTGCTTCTCGATGACCCATTCGCTCGGCATGCCGTCGGGCGTCGTCACGCCGGGGCTGGGCTTCATGTACAACGGCTGCATGGGCGTGTTCGACCCGCGGCCGGGCCGCGCCGGATCGATCGCGCCGGGCAAGGCGCGCTTCAGCTCGGTCGTGCCCTCGATCATCTTCAAGGACGGCAAACCGCATCTCATCATCGGCGCGCCGGGCGCCACGCAGATCGCCATGGGCGTGCTGCACGTGGTGCTGAACGCGCTCGACTTCGACATGACCATGGTCGAGGCGGTGAGCGCACCGCGCTTCTCGGCGACCTCCGACACGATCGACGTCTCCAACCGCATCCAATGGAAGGTCGAGCGCGAGCTGCAGGGGCAGGGCTATCCGGTGGTGCGCAGCCCCTACACCTTCGGCTTCGCCGCGGTCCACGCCATCCGCGTGCACGAGGACGGCCTGGATGGCGGCGCCGACCCGGGGCACGACGGCGTGGTGATCGCGGTCTAGCTGGAGTGGCGCGCCCCAGCAAATCAAACCGGCATCGTCCGCTTCTGGTGCGCCCGGCCGACCTTGGCCGATTCGGGATTGTGGCCGGAGATGACCCGCACGCCCTCGTCGAGGCTGGCGCAGATCTTGTCGGGGGTGGCGCCTTCCAGGAAGGCCAGCTTGTTCCATTTGCAGGAAGCAAAGACCCGGCCGCGGGCTTCCTCCATGACCGGCGGGTAGGGGCGGCGCTGCAGAGCCGTGTAACCCAGCGACAGACCCAGATCACCCGGTCCCAGCTCGGCAAACCCCAATCCAGGCACCGCCAAGATTTCCTCGCAATGGGCGACGCCAGGTGGGCTTTCGATCTTTACACCGAGCAGAAGTTCGCCTTGCGGATTGAGCGGCCACGGCTCGCAGCGGGCGAAATACTCTTGCTGATCAATGCCCCAGACCGGAGCCGCGGTCGGTTCCGAGCCGCGGCCGCGCGTGCCGTGACCGATCTTGTCGGCGCCTGCTTTGTGATGCGGGAAGCGGCAGGCGCGGACGAACTCCTTCACCGCGTCGGCCGATTCGGCCTGGCAGAGCAGGATGCCGTGCACGCCGCGCGCCAGGATCTGGCGGAACTGCCAGGCATTGAAGGCGACATTGGGCCCGTCGATGCCGTTGACTGGCGCCTCGACGATGATGGCGGGCGTGCGGTGGCCGGAATTGGTCGGTCCGCCATCGACCAGGCCGCGCATGTATTCGGCGAGCGCCGTCATGTCGAAGGCGCCGTGCTCCATGCCGACATTGATGTAGTCGGCCCAGGTCTTGGCGTCCTGGCGGCCCTGCTCGTAGGTCAGCACGTGGCCGGTATGCGGGCCGTCGTAGTAGATCGCCTGGTCGGCTTCCAGCAACTCGATGGCGCGGTTGATGCGCTTGGCCATGGGCGTTTCCTCCGTTTTCTTGCGGCCAGCATAGCCGTAGAGTGGCGCCCGGCCGCGTCAAAAATTCGACGGAGAGGAAACCATGATCAAGTTCTATTACAACACCGCGCCCAACCCGACCAAGGTGGCGCTGGGCCTGGAAGAAATGGGCCTGCCCTACGAACTCGTGCCGGTCGACACGCGCAAGGGCGAACAGCACACGGCTTCGTTCCTGGCGATCAATCCCAACGCCAAGGTGCCCGCCATCGTCGATGACGGCGTCACGGTGTTCGACAGCAACGCCATCCTGCTCTACCTGGCGGAAAAGACCGGGAAGTTCCTGCCCGGCACGTCGCTGGCGGCGCGGGGCGAGATGTTCTCCTGGCTGATGTTCGTGGCGTCGGGCATCGGCCCCTATTCGGGCCAGGCCGTGCATTTCCGCAATTTCGCCCCCGAACCCAAGGACTATGCGGTCAATCGCTACACCTTCGAGGCGCAGCGCCACTGGGGCATCCTGGAAGCGCGCCTGGGCAAGCACCGCTATATGTGCGGCGATGCCTACACCATCGTCGACATGGCGGTGTGGGGCTGGTCGCGCCTGCTGCCCAACGTGCTGGGGCCGGATGCCGCCAAGCAGCTGCCCAACCTGCAGCGTCACCTCGCCGAGATCAGCGCCCGCCCGGCCGCCGTGCGCGCCCTGGCGCTCAAGGACAAGCACGCCTTCAAGACGGAGATGGACGAGACCGCCCGCCTGGCGATGTTCCCGCATCTTGCGAAGAAGGTCGCCTGACCCCGGCGGTGCTTGGCATCTTCGACCTGCGCGAGCGGCCGCAGTACACGGCCGCCGTCGTAGGGAGAATCTGGCAGGCGTTCTGGCAGCACAAGGGAACGCCGCTCGCTCAGATCAGCGATGGTCTCGACGCTCTCCTGAAGGCGGACGGCGCCCTGCGTTGCAGAACTTTTACACGGCACGCGGCTACACCAGCGGATTCCGCTCGGGGTGACAGTTACGACCGATCGCATCCGGCATGAACAAATTTAGGCATGGCCGGCTGGCTGCCATCCCCCAACTGGGGGAATGGTCTTCAGGCTTTCACCGTGCTTCGGTGCCCTTAACGTGACAATGTCTGGAATAGACATTTCTGTGCCGATGCCGTTTCATGCGCGAATTGATGAGAACCTTTAGCGCAGGCCTGAGATTTGCCGGGCCGCTGGCACAAACGGCCACGCTGGGAGTGCTGCATGACACCATCTCATCCGATCGTCTTCCTCGTCGACGTGGACAACACGCTGGTCGACAATGACGGGATCCAACAGGATCTGAAAGACCATCTCGAGCGCACCTATGGTCTCGCGGCTCGCGAACGCTATTGGCGGATTCTGGAGGATCTGTTCACGGAGCTGGGCTATCGCGACTACATCGGCGCCCTTCAGCGCTTCCGCGTCGAACACCCGCGCGAGGTGGAGCTGCTGTCGATGTCGTCATTTCTCATGGATTACCCCTTCGCCGACCGGCTCTACCCGGGCGCCCTCGAGGTGCTGAAGCGGCTGCGCGGCCTTGGCCCGACCGTGATCCTGTCGGATGGTGATGTCGTCTTTCAGCCGCGCAAGGTCGAGCACGCGGGCATAGCCGATGTCGTGGACGGACACGTGCTGATCTACATCCATAAGGAAGAGGCCCTGGATGACGTCGAGCGGCGCTATCCGGCCGAGCATTACGTTCTTGTGGACGACAAGCTCCGTATCCTGGACGCGGTCAAGCAAATCTGGGGAGAGCGCGTGACGACCGTGTTTCCGCGCCAGGGCCAATATGCTCACGATGCGAAATTGCTCAGCGCGTTGCCGCCGGCGGATGTAACGATCGAGCGTATCGGCGACTTGCTCCATTATGACTTGCCGCGGCTACGAACGGCGCCGCACGCCCTTGCCTCAAGCCCAAAGGTGACAGGATGAAACCAACCAGGAAGCTTCACGATCTCGGCCAGAGCCTGTGGCTCGACAACATCACCCGCGAGCTGCTGAACAGCGGCACGCTCAAACGCTACATCGACGAGCTCTCGGTGACGGGCCTCACCTCGAATCCCACGATCTTCGATCATGCGATCAAGAACAGCGCGATCTATGACGGCGACATAGCCAGCACGGCGTCCGCCGCCAAGTCGGGAGAGGACCTGTTCTTCGGCCTCGCCCTGGCCGACCTGACCCGCGCCGCCGACCTGTTCCAGTCCGTCTTCGCCCGCACCGACGGCGTGGACGGCTGGGTGTCGCTCGAGGTCTCGCCCGTTCTCGCCCATGACACCAAGAGCACCCTGGCGGCTGCGCTCGGTCTTCACAAGCGTGCCGGCAAGCCCAACCTCTTCATCAAGATTCCCGGCACGCCGGAAGGCCTGCCGGCCATCGAGGAGGCGATCTTCGCGGGCGTTCCGGTGAACGTCACGCTGCTGTTCTCGCGCGAGCAATATGTCGCCGCGGCCGACGCCTATCTGCGCGGTGTCGAACGGCGCATCGCGGCGGGGCTCAACCCGGCGGTCGCCTCGGTTGCCTCGCTCTTCGTCAGCCGCTGGGATGTCGCGATCGCCGGCAAGGTTCCCGCCGAGCTCACCAACCGGCTCGGCATCGCGATCGGCCAGCGCGCCTACAAGGCCTATCGCGCGCTGCTCGACTCGGCGCGTTTCCAGCGCCTCGCCAATTCGGGCGCCCGCGCCCAGCGCCTGCTGTGGGCCAGCACCGGCACCAAGGACCCCAAGGCTTCCGACAGCCTTTATGTGAAGGCGCTCGCCGCGCCTTTCACGGTCAACACCATGCCGGAGGCCACGCTTCTGGCCTATGGCGATCACGGCGAGGTCGGCGAAACGCTGGCGCCGGACGGCGGCGACTGCGAGGCGGTCCTTGCCAGCTTCGGCAAGGCCGGTATCGACATCGACGCGCTCGCCGCCCGGCTCCAGGACGAGGGCGCATCGTCCTTCGTCAAGTCCTGGGAAGACCTGATGGCGCGCATCGATTCCAAGCGCACCGCGATGCGCAAGGCGAGCTGACCCCAGTCTCGAGCAGACGAACTCGAGCAGACGAATTCGGTGAGGAAACGATCGATGGCTGCATCGGCTTTGCGCACGCGCCCGGCCTGGGCGTCACTGAAGAACCACTACCAGAAGATGAGGCGTGTCCACCTCAGGCAGCTCTTCGACAAGGATCGCGAGCGCGGCGAGAGGATGGCGGTCGAGGCCACGGGCATCTATTTCGACTATTCCAAGAACCGGATCACCGACGAAACCCTGGGATTGCTGCTTCAGCTTGCCGGCGAGGCGGGACTGCGCGACCGCATCGACGCGATGTTCCGCGGCGACAAGATCAACGTCTCGGAAAAGCGCGCGGTGCTTCACGTCGCGCTGCGCGCGCCGCGCGGCGCATCCATCCTGCACGACGGCCAGAACGTGGTGCCCGAGGTCCATGCCGTCCTGGACAAGATGGCGGCTTTCGCCGATCGGCTGCGCGGCGGCGCCTGGACGGGGCATACCGGCAAGCGCATCCGCAACGTGATCAATATCGGCATCGGCGGATCCGACCTCGGCCCCGTCATGGCCTACGAAGCGCTCAGGCACTACAGCAAGCGGGACATGACCTTCCGCTTCGTCTCCAATGTCGACGGCACGGACTTCGCCGAGGCGGTGCACGATCTCGATCCGGCGGAGACATTGTTCATCGTCTCCTCCAAGACCTTCACCACGCTCGAGACCATGACCAACGCGCATACCGCGCGTGACTGGCTGCTGGCCGGCCTGAAAGGCGAGGCCGCCGCCACGGCCAAGCATTTCGTCGCCGTTTCCACCAATGCGGAGGAGGTGGCGAAGTTCGGCATCGACACGGCCAACATGTTCGGCTTCTGGGATTGGGTCGGCGGACGCTATTCCATGGATTCGGCCATCGGCCTTTCCACCATGCTCGCCATCGGGCCGGACAATTTCCGCGCCATGCTAGACGGCTTCCATGAGATGGACGAGCACTTCCGCACCGCGCCCTTCGAGCGCAACCTGCCGGTGCTGATGGGGCTGCTCTCCATCTGGTACAACGATTTCTTCGGCGCCCAGACCGTGGCCGTGCTGCCGTACGAGCAGTACCTCAAGCGCTTTCCGGCCTATCTCCAGCAGCTCACCATGGAGAGCAACGGCAAGCATGTGACCTGGGACGGCGTCGCCGTGGATTACGACACCGGGCCGATCTACTGGGGCGAGCCGGGGACCAACGGCCAGCATTCCTTCTATCAGCTGATCCATCAGGGCACGCGGCTCATACCGTGCGACTTCATCGCCTTCGGCCGGACCCTCAACCCGCTCGGCCACCATCACGACATGCTGCTGGCCAATGTCTTCGCCCAGACGGAGGCGCTGGCCTTCGGCAAGACCGTCCGGCAGGTCAAGGCGGAAGGCACGCCCGACTGGCTCGTGCCGCATCGGCTGTTCGAGGGCAATCGTCCATCGAACACGCTCCTGCTGGACGACGCTTTGACGCCGGCTACGCTCGGCAAGCTGGTCGCGCTCTACGAGCACAGCGTCTTCACCCAGGGCACGATCTGGCAGGTCGATTCGTTCGACCAGTGGGGTGTGGAGCTGGGCAAGGCGCTCGCCCAGCGGATCATCCCCGAGCTGGAAGGTGCCTCGGAAACCAAGCTCGAGCATGACAGCTCGACCAACGCGCTGATCCGGCGCTATCGCAAGCTCAAGGGCGCTGGCTGAGGCCGGCCGGCGCCCGGCAAGCGGGCCCGGTCGGAACATTTTTTTCGGGATAGAGGGCTAGCACATGCAACTGGGAATGATCGGCCTTGGCCGTATGGGAGCGAACATGGTGCGCCGCCTCTTGAAGGGCGGCCATCAATGCGTCGTGTTCGACATGTCCGCAAAGGCGGTGGCGGAGCTGGTGAAGGAGAAGGCCGTCGGCAGCGCTTCGCTGGCGGAGTTCACCAAGGGCCTGGCGAAGCCGCGCGCGGTCTGGCTGATGGTGCCGGCCGGCGTGGTCGACAAGACCATCGCCGATCTGCTGCCCCATCTCGAGAGCGGCGATATCCTGATCGACGGCGGCAATTCCTATTACATCGACGACATCCGCCGGGCCAAGGAGCTCGCGCCCAAGGGCATCCACTATGTCGATGTCGGCACCAGCGGCGGCGTCTGGGGCCTCGAGCGCGGCTATTGCATGATGATCGGCGGCGAACCCGCTGTGGTGAAGCGTCTCGACCCGATCTTCGCCACCCTGGCGCCGGGCCCCGGCGACATTCCGCGCACGCCGGGACGCGAGAAGGCCGGCGGAACGTCCGAGCAGGGCTATCTGCATTGTGGGCCGAATGGCGCCGGCCATTTCGTCAAGATGGTGCACAACGGCATCGAGTACGGCGTGATGGCGGCCTATGCCGAGGGGCTGGCCGTGCTCAAGGCGGCCAACATCGGCAAGAAGACCGGGGTGGTCGATGCGGAAACCACGCCGCTGCGCGACCCCGAGCACTATCAATACGACCTCAACCTGCCGGACATCACCGAGCTGTGGCGGCGCGGCAGCGTGATCGCGTCGTGGCTGCTCGACCTCCAGGCGGCGGCCCTGATCAAGGATCCCGCCTTGTCGAAGTTCGGCGGACGGGTATCGGATTCCGGCGAAGGCCGCTGGACGATCAAGGCCGCCATCGACGAGGGCGTGCCGGCCCATGTGTTGTCCTCGGCGCTCTACGAGAGGTTCAGCTCGCGCGGCGAGGCGGATTTCGCCAACAAGCTGCTCTCGGCCATGCGCTACGAGTTCGGCGGCCATATCGAAAAGCCGGCCGGGTCATAGTCCAGCGCAGCGCGGATGCAGGAACCGGAGGCGAGCATGACCAAGGACGAGCTCGATCAACTGGCGATCAACACGATCCGCACGCTCACCATCGACGCGATCCAGCAGGCGAACTCGGGCCATCCCGGCGCGCCGATGGCGCTTGCGCCGTTGGTCTATACGCTATGGAACCGCGTCATGCGCTTCGATCCGAAGGACCCGATCTGGCCGAATCGCGACCGCTTCATTCTGTCGAACGGCCATGCCTCGATGCTGCTGTGGTCGGTCCTGCATCTCACCGGCACCCAGGCGGTCAACGCCGAGTACGAGCGCCTGGGCAAGCCGTCGGTCACGCTCGACGACATCCGCCACTTCCGCCAGCTCAACAGCAAGGCGCCGGGACACCCGGAATATCATTGGGTGTCCGGCGTCGAGACGACGAGCGGTCCGCTGGGGCAGGGAGTCGCCACCAGCGTCGGCATGGCGATCGCCCGGAAGTGGCTGGCCAGCCGCTACAATCGGCCTGGCTTCGACATGTTCGCCTATGACATCTATGCGGTTTGCGGCGACGGCTGCCTGATGGAAGGAGTGGCTTCGGAGGCGGCCTCGCTGGCCGGCCATCTCGGCCTCGACGATCTGTGCTGGATCTACGACAACAACCACATCACCATCGAAGGCAACACGCGGATCACCTTCACCGAGGATGTCGCGACGCGCTTCCTCGCCTATCAATGGAACGTGCTGCGGGTCGGCGACGCCAATGATCTCCAGCGGATCGAGGATGCGCTCGCGGTCTTCCGGAACACCAAGGGGCGGCCGACGCTAATCGTCCTGGATAGCCACATCGGCTATGGCTCCCCGCACAAGGTCGATACTGCCGCAATCCATGGCGAACCCTTGGGCGAGGAGGAGGTCCGCCTCACCAAGCGTGCCTATGGCTGGCCGGAGAATGCCAAGTTCCTGGTACCCGATGGCGTCCTGGAACAGTTTGACGCGGGGATCGGCGCGCGCGGCGCCGACGCACGGCGCCGCTGGGAGACGCTTTTCGCGTCCTACCGCGAGAAATTCCCCGAGCTCGCCGCTGAGATCGAGCAGATGCAGCGGCGCGAGCTGCCCGCGGGATGGGATCGCAACCTGCCGAGCTATTCACCGGATCCCAAGGGCATCGCCGGCCGCGACGCCTCGGGCGAGGTGCTGAACGTGCTCGCCCAGAACATTCCCTGGTTCCTGGGTGGATCGGCGGACCTCGCGCCCTCCACCAAAGTCGCGCTCAAATTCGCCGGCGCAGGGGACTTCGAGCCCGAAAGTCCCGGCGGCCGCAATCTCCATTTCGGAGTCCGCGAGCACGCCATGGCGGCGATCGTCAACGGTCTGACGCTCTCGAAGCTGCGGGCCTTTGGTGCGACCTACGTTATCTTCAGCGACTATGCCCGACCGGCGATTCGGCTGTCGGCGCTCATGGAGCTGCCGACGATCTTCGTCTTCACTCATGACGCCATGGGCGACGGCGAGGATGGACCGACGCATCAACCGGTAGAGCACCTTATTTCGTTGCGCGCCATTCCTGGTCTGGTCGTGCTCCGGCCCGCAGATGCCAATGAAGTCGTCGAGGCCTATCGCTACGTCCTGCAGCTGCGCCACCAGCCCGCGGTACTCGCGCTGTCGCGCCAGCCCCTGCCGACGTTCGATCGCACCAAGTACGCCTCGGCGGCCGGCGTCGCCCGCGGCGCCTATGTCATGGCCGACGCTCCGGGCGGCCCGCCCGAGATCATCCTCATCGCGTCGGGCAGCGAGGTCTCCCTGGTCGTCGCGGCCCATGAAGTGCTGGCGTCCCGCGGGATTCGGTCCCGTGTCGTCTCCATGCCGTCCTGGGACATCTTCGAGCACCAGCCGCAGTCCTATCGGCAGGAGGTGCTGCCGCCTAGGGTGAAGGCGCGCATCGCCGTCGAGCAGGGCTCGGAGCTGGGATGGGAGCGCTATGTCGGGGCCGACGGCCGCGTCATCGGCATGAAGACCTTCGGCGCCTCGGCGCCGCTCAAGGAGCTGCAGCGCAAATTCGGCTTCGAGCCCGAGGCGGTGGTCGCGATGGCTACGGAGCTGCTCGGGCGCAAGTGACCGCCGGGAAGGAAGCGAACGACGAGGACAGGACGATGACAGCCAGGCAGGATCAATCCCCTAAAGCCGAGAGCATGCGGTCGCCCGACGGTGCCGTGTTGGTGCCGCCCTGCGCCATGGTGATCTTCGGCGCCGCCGGCGATCTGACGAAGCGTCTGGTCACGCCGGCGCTCTACAACCTCGTGAATGCCAAGCGGCTGCCCGACAGCTTCCAGCTCGTCGGCGTCGACCTGGCGGCCAAGACCGCGGAGGAGTGGCGCAAGGGCCTCTCCGATACGATGGCCGAACTCATCACCCAGGATGGCGAGTTCCAGGCCGACCATATCGACCAGACCGCTTGGCGCTGGCTGACCGACCGCATGAGCTATGTGCAGGGTGACCTGACGGATCCCGCGACCTTCAGCCGGATCCGCGAGCATCTGGCGGAGCTGGACAAGACGGCCGGCACGGCAGGCAACCATCTTTTCTATCTCGCCGTCGCGGATCGCTTCTTCAGCGTGGTGGTCGCGGGCCTGGGGGCGGCCGGCCTGGTGACGGAAAAAGACGGGCAATGGCGCCGCGTCGTGATCGAGAAGCCGTTCGGGCACGATCTGCCCTCGGCCAAGGCGCTCAATGCCGAGATCCTGAAGACGCTGCAGGAGCATCAGATCTACCGCATTGACCATTTCCTCGGCAAGGAAACGGTGCAGAACATCATGGCGCTGCGCTTTGCCAACGGTCTGTTCGAGCCGCTGTGGAATCGCCAGCACATCGACCACGTCCAGATCACCGCGTCCGAGACCGTCGGCGTCGAGCGCCGCGGCAAATTCTATGAGAAGACCGGCGCGCTGCGCGACATGGTGCCCAACCACGTCTTCCAGCTGCTGGCGCTGACGGCCATGGAGCCGCCGATCTCCTTCGATGCCGATGCGGTGCGGGCCAAGAAGGCCGAGGTTATCGAGGCCATACGCCCGATCACCCCAGCGCGGGCATTGAAGGACGCCGTGCGCGGCCAGTACGACGCCGGCACCGTCTCGGGCAAACAGGTCCAAGCCTATCGCCATGAGCCCGACGTCGCCCCGGATTCGACGACCGAGACCTATATCGCCTGCAAGCTGATGATCGACAACTGGCGCTGGGCCGGCGTGCCTTTCTACCTGCGCACCGGCAAATATCTGAAGCGCCGGTGGACCGAAATCGCCATCCGCTTCCACCAGGCGCCCTACACGCTGTTCCGCGGCACGCATGTCGAGCGGATGAATCCCAACTGGATGATCCTGCGCATCCAGCCCGACGAGGGGATCGCGCTGGAGTTCGCCGCCAAGCGTCCCGGCCCGACCGTGAAGCTCGGCAACGTCTGCATGGACTTCGCCTACAAGAGCTATTTCGACATGGCGCCCAGCACGGGCTACGAGACGCTGCTCTATGACTGCATGATCGGCGACGCGACGCTGTTCCAGCGCGCCGACAATATCGAGGCGGGCTGGCGCGCGGTGCAACCCGTCCTCGATGCCTGGGCAAGCAATCCTGCCAAGGATATTCCAAGCTATGTCGCGGGTGGCAACGGCCCGGCCGCGGCGGACGAATTGCTGGCGCGCGATGGCCGCGCCTGGCGCCCCCTCGAATGAACGAACACTGCAGAGGTCCCGATGGCAGAGAAGCGAAAGATCTCCCTGGTGCTGGCGGACGTGGACGGCACGCTCGTCACCGAACAGAAGGTGCTGACCGAACGCGCCCAGGCCGCCGTGCAGAGCCTGCGCAAGGCGGGAATCCGCTTCGCCATCACCAGCGGCCGGCCGCCCAAGGGCATGGCCATGCTGTTCGACGCCCTCAAGCTCGATACGCCGATCGCGGGCTTCAATGGCGGGCTTTTCGTCAAGCCGGACCTCGCGATCATCGCGCAGAAGACGCTGCCGGCCGATGTCGCCGCCAAGTCGATCGAGCTGATCCGCGGCCACGGCCTTGATGCCTGGGTCTATCGCGGCAATGACTGGCTGATCACCAGGGCCGATGCGCCGCACGTCGCGCGCGAAGCCTGGACCGTCAAGTTCGAGGCGAAGATCGTGGCCGATGTCGCCGAAAAGCTCGACCAGGTCGCCAAGATCGTCGGCGTCAGCGACGACCTGGACAAGGTAAAGCGCTGCGAGGCCGACGCGCAGGCGGCCTTCGGCGACCGCGCCTCGGCGAACCGCTCGCAGCCCTACTATCTCGATGTCACGCACAAGGACGCCAACAAGGGCGCAGTGGCAGAGTACCTGTCGAGTCACCTGGCCGTGCCGGCCGCGGAAATCGCCACCATAGGCGACCAGCCCAACGACGTGCTCATGTTCAAGAAATCGGGCTTCAGCATCGCCATGGGCAATGCTCCCGATCAGGTCAAGGCGCAGGCCAGTGCCACCACGGAGTCCTACAACGACGAAGGCTTCGCCAAGGCGATGGAACGCTTCATTCTGGGCTCGTTGGATTGAGGGGACGGCATGAGCGAGATGAGCGGACGCATCGAAACGCTGCCCGATCCGGCCGCACTGGCGCACCACGTGGCCGAATGGATGACCGCGGCGGCGCTTGCGGCGAAGGACGTCTTTCGCGTGTCGCTTTCGGGCGGCTCGACCCCGAAGGCCCTGTTCACGCTGCTGGCGTCCGACCCTTTTGTCGGACGCTTTCCCTGGGCGCGCGTCTCCTGGTATTGGGGCGACGAGCGCTTCGTTCCCTATGATCATCCGGAGAGCAACTACCGGATGACCCGCGAGGCGATGCTGGCCAAGGCGCCGGTGCCGCCGGCGAACGTTCATCCCGTGCCGGCCGACGGCACCCCCGACGACGCGGCCGCGCGCTATGAGCGGACCTTGCAAGCGGCCTATGGCGCCGCGGTGCTGGATCCGGCGCGGCCGTTGTTCGACATCACCCTGCTCGGGCTCGGTCCCGATGGCCATACCGCCTCGTTGCTGCCCGGCGAACCGGTGCTGGAGGAACGCAAGCGCTGGGTCGCCGCCGTGTCGCACGGCCGGCCCGAGGTGCGCATCACCATGACCTATCCGGTGATCGAGAGCAGCCGGCAGGTTGCGTTTCTGGTGACCGGCAAGGAGAAGGCGCCGATCTTCAAGGCGATCCGCGCCGGCAACAGCCAGGTGCCGGCCGCGCGCGTCAGGCCGGTCGGCCAGCTCACCTGGTTCGTCGATCGGGCCGCCGCGGGAGAGGGCTAGGCCCTGCATGCCGGCGAAGACCAGCCCCGAAGGCGAACGCCTGGGCGAAGCAAACGCCCGCCAGCAGGACTGGCGCAAATGGGGGCCCTATGTGAGCGAGCGCCAATGGGGCACGGTGCGCGAAGACTACAGCGCCGATGGTGACGCCTGGAACTACCTGCCCCATGAGCATGCACGCAGTCGTGCCTATCGCTGGGGCGAGGACGGCATCGGCGGATTTTGCAACAACAAGCAGCATTTGTGCCTCGCCGTCGCGCTGTGGAACGGCAAGGATCCGATCCTGAAGGAGCGCATGTTCGGCCTGAGCAACCGCGAAGGCAATCACGGCGAGGACGTGAAGGAGCTCTACTACTATCTCGACGCCGTGCCGACCTACAGCTACGCCCGGATGCTCTACAAATATCCGCAGGCTGAATTTCCCTACGACCGTCTGGTGCAGGAGAACGCGCGGCGCGACAGGCGGCAGCCCGAGTTCGAGATCATCGACACCGGCATCTTCGACGCCGACCGCTATTTCGACGTCGATATCGAATACGCCAAGGCGGGCACCGACGACATCCTGCTGCGGCTGACGATCAGCAATCGGGGCCCCGACGAAGCGGCGATTCACGTACTGCCGCAGGTCTGGTTCCGCAACACCTGGAGCTGGGTCACGGAGGGGCCCAAACCCTCCCTCGAGCGCGCCGGGGACGATGTCGTCGCCAGGCACGAGACGCTCGGTACCTATGCGATCCACTTCGACGGGCCGGACGAGATCAGGTTCTGCGAGAACGAGACCAATGTCGCAAAGCTTTTCGGAGGCGAGGGCACAGGACACTTTTGCAAGGACGGTTTCCACGACTATCTGGTGCTCGGCCGCAAGAACGCGGTTGGTTCCCATAGGGGCACGAAGGCCGCCGGTATCTACCGGCGGACTGTTGCAGGCGGCGCCAGCACCACCATCCGGGTCAGGTTGAGCCTGGGCCCGCCCAAGCCCGCACCCTTCGCCGATTTCGAGCGGATCTTCGGCCTGCGCAAATCCGAGGCGGATGCCTTCTACGCCGAGCTGCAGAGCAAGGTGCTGGACGAGGACCTGCGCCGCATTCAACGCCAGGCTTTCGCAGGCGTCCTTTGGTCGAAGCAATATTTCTACTACGACGTCACGGAGTGGCTCGACGGCGACCCGACGCAGCCCATGCCTGCCAAGGCCCGCCGCAAGGGACGCAACAAGGAGTGGGTTCATACCACCATGGAAGACATCGTCTCGATGCCGGACAAATGGGAGTTTCCCTGGTTCGCGGCGTGGGACTGGGCCTTTCATCTGACCACCCTCGCTTATCTCGATCTGGAGGACGCCAAGCGTCAACTGATCCTGCTCGGCCAAGCCTGGTACATGCACCCGAACGGGCAGCTGCCCGCTTACGAATGGAACTTCAGCGACGTCAATCCACCCGTGCAAGCCTGGGCGGCTCTGCGCCTCTACGATGCGGAGCGGCGGCGCAACGGCAAAGGTGACCGGAAGTTTCTCGAGCGGGTCTTCACCAAACTCTTGCTCAATTTCACCTGGTGGGTGAACCGCAAGGATCCGCGCGGCCTGAACGTCTTCGAAGGCGGCTTCCTCGGCATGGACAATATCGGCGTCTTCGACCGGTCCGCTCCACTGCCGGTGGACGGCATGCAGGTGCAGTCCGACGGAACCTCCTGGATGGCGATGTACAGCCTGAACATGCTGCGCATCGCCATCGAACTGGCGCAGGAAGACGATGCCTATCAAGACATCGCGACCAAGTTCTTCGAGCATTTCCTGATGATCGGCGGGGCGATGACCAACCTCGGCGGCGAGGGCCTGAGTTTGTGGGACGACACCGACAATTTCTTCTATGACTGGCTCGTCATGAGCAATGGCGAGGCGACGCCGCTGCGCGTTCGCTCCCTGGTCGGCCTGATTCCGATGTTCGCCGTTGAGGTCGCAGACATGGCCGCGCTGAAGAACCTGCCATCGTTCACCAGGCAGCGGGATTGGTATTTGCGTTACCGTCCGAAGCTCGCGGTCCTGGTGTCGCGCTGGAACACGCCGGGCGCCGACGATACGCGCCTGGTCGCCATAATGCGCGCCTTCCGCGCTACGAAGCTGGTGGAACGCATTCTGGACAAGAACGAATTCCTGTCGGACTACGGAATACGGTCCTTGTCGCGATACCATCTCGAACACCCGTACGTTTTCGAGACCGGCGACTTTCGCGCCGAGGTCAAATATGTCGCGGCCGAATCGGACAGCGATCTCTTCGGTGGAAATTCCAATTGGCGGGGGCCGATCTGGATGCCGATCAACTACCTGATCGTCGAAAGCCTGAACAAGTTCCACAAATTCTACGGCGATGATTTCCGGGTGGAATGCCCGATCGGATCCGCTCGGATGCTGTCACTGAAAGAGATCGCGGATGAACTGCGCGGCCGCTTGATCAACATCTTTCGCCGAGACGAGAAGGGACGACGTCCTGTCTTCGGCGCCTATGAGAAGATGCAGACCGATCCGTACTTCAGGGACTGCCTCCTCTTCCACGAATATTACGACGGCGACAACGGGCGCGGCCTGGGCGCCTCGCACCAGACTGGATGGAGTGCTCTGGTCGCCAATATGATCGCGGAGCTGCATGAATAGGGAAGGGCTCGCGCGCTATGGGCTTCTGCCGGAGAGCAGCGCGTCTTAGCGGCTGCAGTCGTCCAAGTGAGAGCCCGTCCGTTGCCGGCGCCAAAATCCCAAGCCGGCTTCCGCCCTATGCCGTCAGTCCACTGGTAGAATTACATGCCCTTGAACAGGCGCATGCGGTCGCCAGCGACTGTCTGCATTTCCGTCAGCGATCTGCCGTAGATCCTGTAGGGCACCACGTCCTCAGGGCTCTCTTCTAACGCGGCCTCGAGGCCCCGTCGCCAAGCGAGCCGGATTTCCGTGTTGATGTGAATGATTGTTACCCCGGCCAGCATTGCTTTTCGAAAGTCGTCATCGTCAGTTCCGGATCCACCGTGGAGGGTGAGGGGTATGCTCGTAGCGCTCGCAATCTCCCCGATGCGGCCAATGTCGAGGTGCTTTTTCACGCTGCCGGTGATCATGGTTTTCAAGAGCCCGTGCATGTTCCCGACCGCGGGAGCCAATACGTCGATGCGAGTGGCTTCGACAAATTTCTTGGCATCTTCGATCTTTGTCAGAAGCCGCGAACTCTCCGGTACCTCGTCGTGGATCTCTGAGCCGCTGCCGATGTTGCCCAATTCACCCTCGACGACAATGCGAGAATTGATCGATTTCACAGTGTCGACGGCCTCCCTGGTGAGGTTGATGTTCGTTTCCAGGGGCGCGGTCGAAGCATCGAAGCCGATCATGTCATAGCCAGCTGCTGCTGCTTCGACCGCCCCTTCCAGGGAATGAGTGTGATCCGCATTGAGGAAGATCGGATGATCGAGCCTGCCGCGCAGGCTAGCGACCGCGGCGGCAATCTCGCGCACGCCCAAAAAGCGGCGCTCGCCTTCGGAAGTGCCGACGAGGACCGGCATCTTCGACACACGCGCCGCTTCTGTCACCGCCTTCAGTGCGACAAAGTCAGAGACATTGAAGTGGCCGATCGCGACGTGCCGATGTCGAGCATCGTTCAATATCTCGCTGAGTGTCATCATGTGCGGTCCACCTTGCACGGCAGCCTTGCAGTGGGGACTAGCGATCGTTAGAGCACCGCATCCACATCCAGGGTTCCTGCTGCGGACTACGCTCGAGCCCTGAGCGCCTACCACTTCGGATGCCATCGCTGAGTTCGCTTAGTATCGCGCAGCCTAACAAGCAAGACAAGACACAAGCCGCAGGTGGCCATGTAATGGGGAGGTCGGAAGGACTCGCTGCTTGATGGCTGGAATGAATTGACCCCATGCGGTAGGCATTGCGCGGCGCGCGAGAAGGGCACCTTGGCTAGCATCGCGGGCGAGCCACCAAGGTTTCGCCGCGGCCGCCGGCAATGCTGATTGGCGTATCACTTGCGGAAATTGCGGGAATCGAGGTACGCAGATTGCCCGGCCCGGTCCATCCCGGCTTTACGTGCGAGAACCCGGCGCGGTAACTTCGCGCCCCAAAGGAGCCCCCAAATGGACCTGACATTCGGCAAGGACGAGCTGGCCTTCCAGCAGGAAGTGCGCGGCTGGCTGAAGGAGAACCTGACGCCCGAGATCGTGGGCGAGATGAAGGTCGGCCGGAACGCCTACATGCCCAAGGAGCGGCTGCTCGACTGGCAGAAGCGCCTGGCCAGGAAGGGCTGGCTGTGCACGGGCTGGCCCAAGGAATTCGGCGGGCCGGGCTTCACCACGACGCAGAAATACATCTTCGAGATGGAGATGGCGAAGGCGGGCGCGCCCGGCACCTCGCCGTTCGGCCCCAAGATGTGCGCGCCGGTGATTATGAAATACGGCTCGCCCGAGCAGAAGGCGCGCCACCTGCCGCCGATGCTGAATTCCGACCTGATCTGGTGCCAGGGCTACTCCGAGCCGGGTTCGGGCTCAGATCTCGCGTCCCTGCGCACCAAGGCGGTGCGCGACGGCGACCACTACATCGTTAACGGCCAGAAGACCTGGACGACCTTGGCGCAGACCGCCGACTGGATCTTCTGCCTGGTGCGCACCTCGACCGAGGGCAAGCCGCAGGAGGGAATCTCCTTCCTGCTGATCGACATGAAGACGCCGGGCATCTCGGTCGAGCCGATCATCACCGCCGACGGCAATCGCGCCGGCACGCAGGAGGTGAATTCGGTGTTCTTCACCGATGTGAAGGTGCCGGCCGAGAACCGGGTCGGCGAGGAGAACAAGGGCTGGACCTACGCCAAGTACCTGCTCGAGTTCGAGCGGGGCGGCAACCCGTACAGCCCGCGCCTGCGCTCGGCCTTCGAGCGGCTGAAGCGGCTGTCGCAGGCCATGCCGGACGGCGAGGAGTCGATCATGGCCGACGTTTCCTGGCGCGAGAAGCTCGCGCGCATGGATATCGAGATCTCGGGCCTCGAGATGTTCGAGCAGGAATTCTATTCGCGGCTGGCGTCGGGCCAGAATCCGGGACCGCTGTCGTCGATGATCAAGCTGCGCGGCACCGAGGTCATGCAGCAGGTGCAGGAATCCGCGGTCGAGGCCGCCGGCTACTACGCCCAGCCGTTCCCCGAGCAGCGCGCCTGGAACGCCAATGTCGAGCCGATCGGGCCGGAGGGCGTCGACGTCCTGGCGCCGCGCTACTTCAACGGCCGCAAGATGACGATCTACGGCGGCTCGTCGGAAGTGCAGCGCGGGATCATGTCGAAGGTGATGCTGGGCCTTTAGGCCCAGCATCACCCCGAGCGCAGCAAAGCGAAGTCGAGGGGTCTTTTCTCCTCAACGCTGCCGACGACGAAGGGCGGGGAAAGATCGATGCGTCTTGCCTTCAACGACGAAGAACTCGCCTTCCAGCGCGAGGTGCGCGACTGGATCACGGCCAACATGCCGCCCGAAGTGGCCGAGGAAAGCCGCCGCAGCCGCACCAGCCATGTCTCCAAGGAGCGGCTGCTGCAGTGGCAGAAGAAACTCGCGAGCCGCGGCTGGCTCTGCCCCAACTGGCCCCAGGAATATGGCGGGCCGGGCTGGAACTCGACGCAGAAATTCATATTCGAGATGGAGATGGCGCGCGCCGACTCGCCCTATCTCTCGTCGTTCAGCATCAAGATGGTGGCGCCGGTCCTGATGAAGTACGGCAGCGCCGCGCAGAAGCAGCGCTTCCTGCCCAAGATCGCCGCCGCCGAGGAGCTGTGGTGCCAAGGCTATTCCGAACCGGGCTCGGGCTCCGACCTCGCTTCGCTTCGCACCAAGGCGGAGCGGCGGAAAGATGAAACGGGCGGCCACTACCTCGTCAACGGCCAGAAGATCTGGACCACCAACGCGCACTATGCCGACTGGATCTTCTGCCTCGTGCGCACCTCCAACGAGGGCAAGCGCCAGGAGGGCATCTCCTTCCTGCTGATCGACATGAAATCGCCCGGCATCCGCATCGATCCGATCTACCTGGTCGACGGCACCCGCACGCCGATGCGCCACGAAGTGAACCAAGTCTTCTTCACCGACGTGAAGGTGCCAGTCGAGAATCTGGTGGGCGAGGAGAACAAGGGCTGGACCTACGCCAAGTACCTGCTCGAGTTCGAGCGCGGCGGCCAGGCGCACGGGCCACGCTTGCGCAAGGCTTTCCGTCACCTGCAGACGCTGTCCAAGACGCAGTTGGACGCCGGCGAGCCGCTGTCGGCCAGCGCCCGGTGGCGCGAGAAGATGGCGGCGCTGGAGATTGAGATCGACGCCGTCGAGATGAACGAGATGATGTTCTACTCCAGCCTCAAGACCGGCGACGCGCCGGGCAACATGGGCTCGGTGGTCAAGATGCGCGGCACCGAGGTCGGCCAGAAGGTGACCGAGCTCGCCGTCGAGGCGGTCGGCTGGTACGGCGCGCCGTTCACTGAGCTGCGCAACTACGACAGCAACATCGTGCCGGTCGGCGGCGATTATGTCGACGACGTCTCGCCGCGCTACTTCAACACCCGCAAGACCACGATCTACGGCGGCTCGTCGGAGGTGCAACGCAACGTGCTGGCGAAGGCGATGCTGGGCCTTTAATCGCTGTCGTCCCGACATGAGGGGAGCTTTGATGGACTACCGCCGTCTCGGCCGCGCCGGCCTGAAAGTCTCCGAGATCTGCCTCGGCACCATGACCTTCGGCAACGGCGCCGATCAGGACGAGGCGAGCCGCATGGTCGGCACGGCGCTCGATGCCGGGGTCAATTTCTTCGACAGCGCCAACTCCTATGTCGGCGGCGTGTCGGAGACGATGCTGGGCGAGGCGCTGAAGGGCCGGCGGCAGGACGCCGTCGTCGCCTCCAAGGTCTTCAATCCGATGGGCGGGCGGCCGAACGATTCGGGCATGTCGCGGCTGCACATCAAGCAGCAGGTCGAGGACAGCCTGCGCCGGCTGCAGACCGACTATATCGACGTCTACTACATCCATCATGTCGACGTGCAGACGCCGCTCGAGGAGATGCTGCGCGCCTTCGACGACCTCGTGCGCCAGGGCAAGATCCTCTACACCGCCTGCTCGAACTACGAGACGTGGCGCCTGATGGAGGCGCTGTGGCTCAGCGACACGCATGGCTGGGCGCGCTTCGATGCCTACCAGCCGCAATACAGCCTGGTGGTGCGCGACATCGACGAGGAGATCGTGCCGGCCTGCCAGGCCAAGGGGTTGGGCCTGGTCGCCTGGTCGCCGCTGGCCGGCGGCTATCTCGCCGGCAAGTACAAGCCCGGCAGCCTGAAAGCCGACGGCACGCGCTCGGCCGAAGGCTGGGGCTTCAACAGCCGCTTCTTCGCGCCCAACCATGCCGAGATCCTGCAGACGCTCCTCGACACCGCGCGCGAGATCAACCGCTCGCCGGCGCAGACCGCGCTGCGCTGGGTGATGGACCAACCCTACATCACCAGCGCCATCGTCGGCGCCCGCAACGCCCAGCAGCTCGGCGAGACGCTGGGCGCCGGCGGCTGGCGCCTGCCGACCGCCGCACTCGCCAAGCTCGACAAGGTGTCGGCCCGACCGCACCGCTACCCGCGCGCCTTCGAGGAGTCGATGGTCGAGCGTCGCAATTCGGCCATCAAGATGCCGGGCGCCTAAAGTGGTAGACTCTCTGCGCATGCCAGCGGAGGTTGTCCCATGGGCAAGAACATCGTCGTATGCTGCGATGGAACGGCCAATCAATTCAGCCGGAACAACACCAATGTCGTCAAACTCTACTCGGTGCTGGTCGACGATGCGGCAAGACAGCTGATCTTCTATCACCCCGGCGTCGGCACGATGGAAGCGCCCGGCGCGCTCACCAGCTGGGGCAAGAAGGCCACGATCTTCGCCGGCTTCACGATCGGCTACGGGTTGGAGAGCGACATCACGGCCGCCTACACCTTCATCATGAACAACTACAAGGCGAGCGAGGGCGATCGGCTGTTCCTGTTCGGCTTCAGCCGCGGCGCCTACACGGTTCGCGCCATCGCCTCGCTGCTGCATAGCTGCGGTATCCTGCGACCGGGCCACGAGACATCGATCCCCTATGCCATCCGCCTGATGAATGCGATCGGCACCGAGCGCGGGCCCAGGACCGAGTATTTCCACTTGGTCGACCGCTTCCGGCACATTTTCGCGGCCGGCGCCTGCAAGCCGCATTTTGTCGGCGTCTGGGACACCGTTTCCTCGGTCGGCTGGATCAACGATCCCCTCAAGATCCCCTATACCGCCAACAACCCCGATATCCAGATCGGCCGCCACGCCATCGCGCTCGACGAGCGGCGCGGCTTCTATCGCCCGAACCTGTGGCGGCCCGGCGACGACGCGGCTCGTTCCGGTCCGAAGGACCTGAAGCAGGTGTGGTTCGTCGGCTTCCACGGTGATGTCGGCGGCGGCTATCCGGAGACGGAGAGCGGCCTGTCGAAGATCGCCCTGCGCTGGATGCTGCGGGAAGCCGAAGCGGCCGGCTTGCTCGTCGACGCCGTGCGCCGGGATGCCGCGATCGCGGCCGGGCAGGGGCCTGATCCCGACGGGCAGATGCACGACGAACTGGCGGCGCATCTTTACTGGCGTTTGCTCGAGTACGTTCCCAAGTATCACTTCGACTATGCCACCGGGGCGGAGAGTCTTCGCGCCAACTCCAGCCGGCGACGCTGGTTGCCGCCGAAGTCGCTGATCCACGAATCGGTCTTCCAGCGCGCCGGCTATGCGCCGCGGCTGCCGACCGATCATGAGGTGAGCCATGACCTGCCGGCCGGCTCGCCAAGCTGAGGATTGTCCCGGATGTCTCGTCCGAACATCGGCTCCCTGAAGGAACGGTTCAGTGCGCTTCGCACCTTGCGACCGTTCATCGCGATGGTCTGGCGGACCAGCCCGTCGCTCACCCTTTCGTCGCTGCTGTTGCGACTGGTGCGGGCGCTGCTGCCGGTCGTCGCCCTCTATATCGGCAAGCTGATCATCGACGACGTGGTGCATCTGGTGCAGCTGCCGGGGCGGCCGGCGACGTTCGCGGACTGGCTGGCGAGCGGCCTGCTCAACTGGCTGGGGGTGCTGCTCCTGGCCGAGCTCGCGTTGGCTGTCCTGTCGGATATCCTGGGCCGCATCGTCGAGTTCGTCGACGGCCTCTTGTCGGAGCGCGTGACCAACGCCTCGAGCGTCAGCCTGATGGAACACGCCGCCACCCTCGATCTCGAGGATTTCGAGGATGCGGAGTTCCAGGACCAGCTCGAGCGGGCGCGCCGGCAGACCAGCGGCCGCCTCACCCTGATGTCGCAGCTGCTCGGGCAGGCCCAGGACATCGTCACCGTCGCGAGCTTCGCCGCCGGTCTCCTGGTCTTCGCGCCCTGGCTGATCGTCCTGCTGCTGGTGGCGCTGGTGCCGGTGTTCCTGGGCGAAGCGCATTTCAATGCGCAGACCTACCAGCTCGACTTCGGCCGCACGCCCGAGCGCCGCGAACTCGACTATGTGCGCCAGACGGCCGCCAGCGTCGAGACCGCCAAGGAAGTGAAGATCTTCGGCCTCCACCGCTTCCTCATCGAGCACTACACCGGCCTGGCGGATGCCTTCTACGCCGCCAACCGCGCGCTGGCGCTGCGCCGCGCCACGTGGGGCGGCCTGTTCACGACGATCGGCACGTTGGGCTACTACATCGCCTACGCCTACATCGTGTGGCGCACCCTGGTCGGCGCGTTCTCGATCGGCGACCTCACCTTCCTCGCCGGATCGTTCCTGCGGCTGCGCAGCCTGCTGGAAGGGCTGCTGCTGGGCTTCTCGTCGACGGCGGGCCAGGCGCTCTATCTCAACGATCTCTTCTCCTTCTTCGAGATGCGGCCCGAGATCCTGTCGCCGGAACATCCGCTGGCGTTTCCCAAGCCGATCCGCGAGGGCTTCGTCTTCGAGGATGTTGGCTTCCGCTATCCCGGCGCCGACCGCTGGGCGGTGCGCCATCTCGACTTCACGCTCAAGGCCGGCGAGGTGGTGGCGCTGGTCGGCGAGAACGGCGCCGGCAAGACCACCCTGGTGAAGCTGCTGACGCGGCTCTACGACCCCGACGAGGGCCGCATCCTGCTCGACGGCCGCGACCTGCGCGACTACGACCTCGACCAGCTGCGCGGCAGCATGGGCGTCATCTTCCAGGATTTCGTGCGCTACAACTTCACCGCCGGCGACAATATCGCCGTCGGACGCATCGCCGCCCGCGACGATCACGCGCGCATCGCCCGGGCGGCGCGCAGCAGCCAGGCCGACGAGGTCATCGCCGGGCTGCCGGCGGGCTACCGCCAGCGCATCGGCAAGCGCTTCAAGAACGGCGTCGAGCTTAGCGGCGGCGAATGGCAGAAGGTGGCGATCGCGCGCGCCTACATGCGCGAAGCCGAGGTGCTGATCCTCGACGAGCCGACGGCGGCGCTCGATGCGCGCGCCGAATTCGAGGTCTTCCAGCGCTTCAAGGAGCTCAGCAAAGGCAAGACGGCCGTGCTGATCTCCCATCGCTTCTCGAGCGTGCGCATGGCCGACCGCATCTTCGTGCTGGCCGACGGCAAGGTCGAAGCCGCCGGCACGCACGAGGAGCTTCTGGCCAAGCCCGGTCTCTACGCCGAACTGTTCGAGCTGCAGGCCGCCGGCTACAGATGACGAGGGGTTCCGCCGCCCGGAACCCGGTTCAAACGATACAACTTCCGGTATTAGCGTCGCGCGCCGTTGCCGCTATGCTGGAGCTTGCACGCAAGCTGGCCTTGACCGGTCGAGGATTTTGCCGATGCCGCAGCATGCTACCCAGGCTCGCAGCCGCGCTTCGGGGTCGGCTTCCCCCGACGCGGATTCGTTCAAGGCACGGTTCGTCGCGCTCCGCACCCTGCGACCGTTCATGGTCATGGTGTGGAGGACCAGCCCTTCGCTGACCTTTTTCTCGCTGCTGCTGCGACTGGCGCGCGCGCTCTTGCCGGTCGCCACGCTCTATGTCGGCAAGCTGATCATCGACGACGTCGTCCGCCTGGCGCAGATGACGGGGCGGCCGACGACACTGCCGGACTGGCTCGCCAGCGGCCAGTTCGACCGGATGACCGTGCTGATCCTGATCGAATTCGCGCTCGCGCTCACGGCCGACATGATCGGCAGGGTCGTGATGCTGGTCGACAGCCTGTTGTCGGACCACCTGACCAACGAGTCGAGCGTCAACCTGATGGAACATGCGCGGACGCTCGACCTCGAGGATTTCGAGGATGCGGCATTCCAGGACCAGCTCGATCGGGCGCGCCGGCAGACCAGCGGCAGGGTGACGCTGATGACGCAGATGTTCGGCCAGTTGCAGGACATGGTGACGGTGTTGAGTTTCGTCGCCGGCCTGATGGTCTTCGCGCCCTGGCTGATCGTCCTGCTGCTGGTGGCGCTGGTGCCGGTGTTCCTGGGCGAGGTACATTTCAACGCCCAGACCTACACGCTCGACTTCAGCCGAACCCCGGAGCGTCGCGAGCTCGACTACGTGCGCCAGACGGCGGCCAGCATCGAGACGGCAAAGGAAGTGAAGATCTTCGGCCTGAACCGCTTCCTGATCGACCACTACCGAAGGCTGGCCGACGGCTTCTACCTGGCCAATCGCGCGATCGCCGTGCGGCGGGCTGCCTGGGGCGGCGTATTCACCGGTGTCGGCACCACGGGCTACTACCTGGCCTACGCCTATATCGTGTGGCGCACGCTCGAAGGCGAATTCACGATCGGCGATCTCTCTTTTCTCGCCGCCTCGTTCCGCCGCCTGCGGGCTCTTCTGGAAGGGCTGATGACCAGCTTCTCGGCGATCGCGGGCCAGGCGCTCTATCTCAACGATCTCTTTTCCTTCTTCCAGATGAAGCCAAAGATCCTGTCGCCGGACAACCCGCGACCGTTCCCCCGGCCGGTCCGCGAAGGCTTCGTCTTCGAGGATGTCGGCTTCATCTATCCCGGCGCCACGCACTGGACGGTGCGTCATCTCAGCTTCACGCTCAAGGCAGGGGAGGTGGTGGCGCTGGTGGGCGAGAACGGCGCCGGCAAGACCACGCTGGTGAAGCTGCTGACCCGGCTGTACGACCCGGACGAGGGCCGCATCCTGCTCGATGGCCATGACCTGCGCGAATACGACGTCGAGGAGCTGCGCAGCAGCATGGGCGTCATCTTCCAGGATTTCGTGCGCTACAATTTCACCGCCGCCGACAATATCGCGGTGGGACGCATCTCGGCCCGCGACGACCGCCAGCGCGTCGAGCGGGCGGCGACCCGCAGCCACGCCGACGAGGTCATCGGCCGGCTGCCGGCAGGCTACGCACAGCGCATCGGCAAGAATTTCAAGAACGGCATCGAGCTCTCGGGCGGCGAGTGGCAGAAGATCGCCATCGCCCGCGCCTATATGCGCGAGGCCGACGTGCTCATCCTCGACGAGCCCACGGCGGCACTCGACGCCCGCTCCGAGTTCGAGGTCTTCCAGCGCTTCAAGGAATTGAGCAGGGGCAAGACGGCCGTGCTGATCTCGCACCGCTTCTCGAGCGTGCGCATGGCCGACCGCATCTTCGTGCTGCTCGACGGCAGGGTCGAAGCCGCCGGCACCCACGACGAGCTGGTGGCGAAGCCCGGCCTCTATGCCGAGCTGTTCGAGCTGCAGGCGTCCGGCTATCGGTGACGGCTCATATTCCTCCCCTTCGCGGAGCCCGCGAAGGGGAGGTGCCCGCGTAGCGGGCGGAGGGGTCATGAGCACCATAACTGACGCTCATGACCCCTCCGTCGGCGTAAGACGCCGACACCTCCCCAGCGTTGCTGGGGAGGAAGTGATGACGCCTTATCGAAATAGGCTCTACCCCGCCAGCACCGGCTCGCCGACGATCTGTGTGCGGTGCATCAGGCGGCGCAGGCTCTCGTCGAAGGCGTCGCGCCGGTGCATGACGCAGCGGTTGTCCCACATCACGAGATCGCCGGCGCGCCATTTCTGGTACCAGGCGAAGCGCTCCTGCGTGGCGTGCGCCCACACCGCGTCCAGGAGCCTCTCGCTCTCCTCGACGGAGAGACCGTGGATGTAGGCGCCGGGCCGGCGGCCGAGGAACAGCGCCTTGCGCTCGGTCACGGGGTGCAGGCGGACGAGGGGATGCACGGCGCCCGGCGTGCGGCGCGGATCGAGGGTGCGCTGGAAGCCCTGGCGCAGCTCGCCGGCCGAGTTGCGGCTGGAATCGTGGATGCAGGTCTTGCCCTCGATGGCGCGCTTCAGCTCGTCGGGCAGCGTGTCGTAGGCGGCATACATGTTCAGGAAGCCGGTGTTGCCGCCATCGGCCGGCACTTCCAGCGCATAGAGAAGGCTCGCGCGCGGCGGCATCGGATTGTAGGACATGTCGGTGTGCCAGACGAGCTCGTAGCTGCCGAGCCCGCCCACCGGCTTGCCGTCCTTCACGACGCTCGAGATCACCGCCACCCATTCCTGCGCCTCCTTGAGCAGGCCGGAATCCAGGCGGTCGAAATTCGCGGCGGCGACCGGCACGCGGTCGAGTTCGCCGAAGCGGGCGCTGAATTTCATCAGCATGGGATCGTCGAGCTTCTGGCCGGAGAAGCGCAGCACCAGATGCTCGGCCCACGCCTGGGCGATGCGGCCGAAGGTGGCGTCGCTCAGCGGCTTCGACAGGTCGACGCCGTGCACGTCGGCGGCCAGTGCGCCGCCGGTCGGCTGGATCCAGACTTCGCGACTGTGCTCGCTCATGGGCTGCCTCCCGATTCGAAATAGTGTGGCACGAATCGGCTGTTGTTGTGAGTGATGCGCCGCTCGTCCTCTCGCATGCCGATGCCGGCCGGGAGGCCCGCGATCACCCATGAACCCACGACCGCGTGATTGCCGTCGAACACCGGCAGCGGCTGGTAGGCCTGCCAGACATAGCCTTCGCTGCCATAGTCTCCCGCCGCGGTGTCGAACAGGCCCGGGCCGACGATGGTGACGTTGTGGCCCTCGCGGCCGAATATCGGCTTCTTCACGAAGGCACTGCCGAGGTCGGGGTGCTCGGTGTCGAAGGCCGGCAGCAGGTTGGCATGGCCCGGAAAGCCCTCCCACAGGAGCGGCAGCAGCATCTTGTTCGACAGGATCATCTTCCAGGCGGGCTCGATAAATGCCGTGGTGTCGGTGAGCACATGGGTGCCGAATTCCTCGCGCACCATCCATTCCCAGGGATAGAGCTTGCTCATCACCTGGATCGGCATCCCGTCGGTGTCGGTGAAGCGCCGCCCGTTCCAGCCGACCTGCGGCACGGCGATCGGCTTGCCGGCGAGGCCGGCCTGCAGCGCGGTGTCGCGCAGATATTCCGAGGTCGCGAGGTCCTCGGGATGGTCCTCGAAACGCGCGAAGTGCACCAGGGCTTCCGGCGGCAACCTGGCCAGGACGCCGCGCCACGCGTCGATCAGCTTCTCGTGGATGGAATTGAACTGGTCGGCCTGGGGCTTGGTGTCCTTCAGCCAGTACCATTGCACGACGGCCGCCTCGTAGAGGGCGGTCGGCGTGTCGGCATTGTATTCCAGCAGCTTGGGCGGGCCTTTGCCGTCGTAGGCGAGGTCGAAGCGGCCGCAGATCGTCGGATCGGCGCGCCGCCAGACTTGCTCGATATAGTCGCCCCAGGCCGGCGGGATGCACATACGTTCCCAGAGCCTGTTGGCGACCACGTACTCGACCGCCTTGAGGCAAAGGCCGTGCAGCGCCGCGGTCGCCGCTTCCAGCGTGTCGATCTCGTCGGACGCGAAGGCGTAACAGGCCTGCTCGGTCCAGTAGGCCTTGCCCTCCAGCATGGAGTAGCCGAAGCCCAGTCGTTCGAGCTTCTGCCGCCAGCCCGGCCGCGGCGCGATCGGTTCACGGCGCATGGTTCAGGCCGCGTCTAGCCGTGCATGGTCAAGCCGCCCGACACGCTGATCGTCTGGCCGGTGATGAAGGCGGCGTCATCGCTCGCCAGGAAGCAGACCGCGCCGGGGATATCCTCGGGCTGGCCGACCCGCTTCATCGGGATGGCGCCAACCAGGGCCGCGCGCACCTTCTGGCCGCGCTCATCGTCGCCGGCGACGGCCGCCAGCAGCGGCGTGTCGGTGGGGCCGGGACAGACGGCGTTGAGGGTGATGCCGCGGCGCGCGACCTCGCGCGCCACCGTCTTGGTGAAGGCGATGATGCCGCCCTTGCAGGCCGAGTAGACCGCCTCCTGCGACGAGCCGACCCGCCCTGCGTCCGAGGCGATGTTGACGATGCGGCCCTGGCCGCGCGCCACCATGCCCTTCAGCACGAAGTGGCTCATGTTGAGCGGGCCGCGCAGATTGATGGCGATGAGCTGGTCCCAGAGATCGGGCGTGGTGTCGACGAAGTTGGCGAAGCGGTCCCAGCCCGCATTGTTCACCAGCACGTCGGTCGGGCCCATCTCGGTCTCGAAGTGCAGGATGGCGCTGCCGACGGCGTCGTAGTCGGCGATGTCGACGCCCGACACGAAAGCCTTGCCGCCGTCGTTCCTGATGGTCTCGGCGACCTTGTTGGCGCCGTCGAGATTCTTGTCGAACACGCCGACCTTGGCGCCGTAGCCCGCGAAGCGCCGGCAGATGGCGCCGCCGATGGCGCCACCGCCGCCGGTGACGATGACGTTCTTGCCGTCCAATCCACGCATGATGCGCTCCTTCAGAGGGGCGAATAGGGGTCGAACTTGGGCTTGCGCTTCTCGAGGTGCGAGGCGAGGCCCTCCTTCACCTCGGGTCCCATGAAGCCCAGCATCTCGAGCGCCGTCGAGGCGTCGAACGATGGCCCCATCATGCGCAGCCAGTTGTTGAGCGCGTACTTGGTGAAGCGGATCGAGGTCTGGGCGCCCTCGGCGAGCTTGGTCGCGACCTCGAGGCCCTTGGCTTCGAGCTGATCGTCCTCGACGCACAGCGAGACCAGGCCGATGCGCTCGGCCTCCTCGCCGTCGACCGCCTCGCAGAGCAGCAGGTAGTACTTGGCCTTGGCCATGCCGCAGAGCAGCGGCCACACGATCACGGCATGGTCGCCGGCGGCGACGCCGAGCCGGGTGTGGCCGTCGATGATCTTGGCTTTCTTGGAGGCAATCGAGACGTCGGCCAGGATGCCCGCGACCAGGCCGGCGCCGACGGCGGGACCGCGCATGGTGCTGACGATCGGCTTGGAGCAGTTGATGACGTTGTAGACGATGTCGCGCGCCTCCTTCCAGGTGCGCAGCAGCGCGTTGTAGTCCTTGATGTTCTTTTCGATGATGTCGAAGTCGCCGCCGGCCGAGAACACCTTGCCGCCGGCGCCCTGGATGATCACGCAATTGACCGTGTCGTCGCCGTCGATGTCGCGCCACACGTCGGCCAGCTCGCGATGCATGATTGCGTCGGTGGCATTGTACTTCTCGGGGCGGTTCATGGTCACCCGCAGCACCTTGGGATGCGGGCGATCGAACAGCAGGCGCTGGTAGCGTTTTTGCCAGTCGGACATGAGGTCTCCTCCGTTGCGGAGCAGGGCTATCGCATATGAAGAATGCCGTCGTCTCGACCGGAGCGCGAAGCGCGGAGTGGAGAGACCTTCTCTCAACGATAAGCGGCTTATCGTCGAGAGAAGGTCTCTCCACTCGGCCCTGCGGGCCTCGGTCGAGACGACGGGGAGTCGCTATATGCGATAGCCCTGCGTTGCGGAGGAGCCTAACGCCTCGTGTTGCCGGCCGTCCAACTGCCGGCGCTCGCGAACCGCACGGCTTCTTCCGCCGCGCGAACCAGGGCGGCCGCCTTCAGCACGCTCTCGCGGTACTCCGCCTCGAGGTCGGAGTCGGCCACGACGCCGACGCCGGCCTGGACATACATGGTGTTGTCCTTCACCAGGCCGGTGCGCAGCAGGATGCAGGTGTCCATCGAGCCGTTGGCGGCGAAGTAGCCGGCGCAGCCGGCATAGATGCCGCGGCGCACCGGCTCGACCTCGTCGATGATCTCCATGGCGCGCACCTTGGGCGCGCCCGACAGCGTGCCGGCGGGGAAGCCGGCTTTCAGCGCGTCGATCGCCTCCAGCCCGTCCTCGAGCGTGCCCTCGACATGGCTGCTGATGTGCTGGAGGTGGCTGTACTTCTCGATGGTGAACTGCTCGACGACCTTGACCGAGCCGATCTTGGCGACCCGGCCGACGTCGTTGCGCGCCAGATCGAGCAGCATCAGGTGCTCGGCGTGCTCCTTGGGGTCGGCCAGCAGCGTCTCGGCCAGCCGCTTGTCCTCCTCGGGCGTGGCGCCGCGCCGGATGGTGCCGGCGAGCGGCCGGATGGTGACGATGTCGTCGCGCAGGCGCACCAGGATCTCGGGGCTGGAGCCCACGATCGAGAAGTCGCCGTAGTCGAAGAAGATCAGGAACGGCGAGGGGTTGATGCGGCGCAGCGACCGGTAGAGCGACAGCGGCGGCAGCTTGAAGGGCAGCGAGAAGCGCTGCGACGGCACGATCTGGAAGGCGTCGCCCGCTCGGATGTATTCCTTGCAGGTCTCGACCATTGCCTTGAATTCGTCCTTGGTCATGTTGGCCTGCGGCTCGGGCAGGCCGTTCAGCGCATCGGCGCTCTCGCGGCGGAAGGGCAGCGAGCGCTCGAAGTCCGACACCGCATCGGCCAACCGCTCCTGCGCCGCCTCATAGGCCGCGCGCGCGCCGATGCCGGCCTGCGGCCAGGCCGGCGTCACCAGGGTGACGTTGTCTTCCAGCCGGTCGAAGATGCAGATCAGGGTCGGCCGCACCATCACCGCGTCGGGCAGACCGATCGGGTCGGGGTTCTTGTCGGGCAGCCGCTCCATGTCGCGGACCATGTCGTAGCCCAGGAAGCCGAACAGGCCGGAGGCCATCGGCGGCAGGCCGGGCGGCAGGTCCATCTGGCATTCGCGGATCAGCAGCCGCAGCGTCTCGAGCGGCCGTCCCTCCAGCGGCTCGAAGGCCTGGGCGTCAGCGCGGGCCCGGCGGTTGATCTCGGCGTGGCCCTTGGTGCAGCGCCAGATCATGTCGGGCTTGAAGCCGATGATGGAATAGCGGCCGCGCACCGAGCCGCCTTCGACCGATTCCAGAAGGAACGAATTGGCGCGGCCGTCGGCGAGCTTGAGGTAGGCCGAGACCGGCGTCTCGAGGTCGGCGACCAGCTTGGTCGACACGACCTGCGGCCTGCCCGATTCGTAACACGCCGCGAAAGCATCGAAGTCCGGCGAGATCGACATCGGCCGACGTCTACTGCTGCTGCGGCCGGAAGGCCGCCGCAAACGCCGACTCGTCGACCGACACGCCGTACTTGGTGCGCAGCGCCGCGACGAGCTGCAGGACCAGGTCGTTGGCGACCATGGTGTCGATCTGCTTGCCGAAGCGCTCGAGCGCTTCCTTCTCCTTGGCGAGGTCGACCGGCTCGACCTGCTTCAGGCGCACGATGACGCTGCCGTCGGCGGTCCGCACCGACTGCACCTTGCCCGGCGCCAGCTTGAACAGCGCCTGCACCACCGGCTGGGTGAGGTAGTTGGGCTGATCGGCCTCGAAGCGGGTGACCGCCTTGGTGGTCCGCACCTCCAGCCCGAGCTCCTTGGCGAGGGCAGCGAGATCGGTGCCGGCCTGGGCCTTCTCGAGAGCGGCCTTGACCTTGGCATCGGCGAGCTTGCGCCGCTCTTCGGCCTGCCAGGCCTCCGTGACCTTGGCTTCGACTTCGTTGAGGGTGGGGACGCGGGCCGGCGTGACGCGGTCGGTACGCACGACGAAATATTCACCGTGCGGCGTCTCCAGCAGGTCGCTCTCGGCGCTTTCGCGGGTGTTGAACGCGGCCTGCACCAGCTCGGCGGCGGCCGGGCCGATGACGACCTGCTTGCCCGATGCATCCTGGCCGCGCACATCGACGTTTTCGTAGGTCTTGATCTTGAGGCCGAGCTCCTCGGCGGCGGCCTTCATCGACTGGCTCTTGCTCAGGATGCGTTCGAAGTCGGTGACCAGCTTGATCAGCATGTCGGGCGCCGCCTGGGCCTTCAACTCCTTCTCGAGCTTGTCCTTGACCTCGTCGAACGGCACCGCCTTGCCGGGCTCGATCTTGTTGACCCTGATGACGTGCCAGCCGAGCGGGGAGTGGATGGGCTCCGGCGCAACGCCGGTGGGCAGGCCGAAGATGCCGTCGGCCAGCGGACCGGGCGGCAGGTCCTTCTTGGTGACCATGCCGAGCTTGATCACGCCGTCGGCGGTGCCGAGGACCTCCTTGGTCGCATCCTCGAGCGACTTGCCGGCCGTGGCGGCGGCGATGATGGCCTTGGCCTTGGCCTCGCTGTCGGCCATCGCCTGGTCGACGTCGCGCTTCTCCGGCGTGCCGAACTCGGCAGAGCGTGCCTCGTATTCCTGCTTGACCTGCTCGGAGGTCACCGAAACCTGGGGCAGGATGTCCTCGACGCTCAGCAGGACGTAGGAGAAGGCGCGGAACTCGGGGATCTGGAACTTGGTCTTGTTGGCCTCGAAATAGGCGTTGAGCTGCTCGGCCGTGGGCTTGGGCACGTCGACGACGATGGCGTCGGGCACGTAGAGCGTCTCGGCGATCCGCTTCTCGCCTTCCATCCTGAAGATGTCGTCGCGCAGCGACTTCGGCGCCAGCCCCTCGGGCCGCACCACACCGAACAGCTGGTTGGCCGCGATCTCGCGGCGCATCTCGGTGACGTACTGCGCCTCGGAGATGCGCGCCTGCTGCAGGCGGTTGCGGTAGAGCAGGGGATCGAACGAGCCGCCGGTGCCCAGGAAGGCCGGATTGCGCGCGATCGCCGCCCGCACCTCTTCATCGCTCACGATCAGCCCGAACTCCTGGATGGCGTGGTCGAGCACGGCGCGCTGCACGACCTCCTCGAGCGCGCGCACATGCAGGCCATAGCGCAGCGCCTGCTCGGGCTCGGGCCGCTGGCCGGTCTGGCGCTGGATGCCGTCGAGCTGGAGGTTGAACTGGTCGCGCACCTGATTGGCGCTGACCGACGAGCCGCCGATCCAGCCATAGAGCGGGATGTGCGTGCCGCCGACATGAGCGATCTCGGTACTGCTTCCGCCACCGCGCAGCATGTCGCCGATGCCCCACAGACCGAAGCTGATGATCAGCATGCCGAACATCAGGGTCAGGACGATATACTTTGCGTATTTGCGGAACTGATTCACGGTGCTGGCGGGGTTGATGGACGGGTGACAAACGGGGCGTTTTATCGGGGCGCATGCCTACCACCGGCCCCTGGGACAGGCAACCAAGCGGCCTTTGACCGCCGAAGCCGCCGCCGCTAGTACTTGCTTTCATAGACTGCTGATACGGCCCCAACCTCACCCTGAGGAGGCCCGCAGGGCCGTCTCGAAGGGTGGGATACACCATCGTTGTTGCCCATCACAGCGCGGGGGTTACCCCGCGCGATCGAGATGCCGCGCTGCGCGCGGCTCCTCAGGATGAGGTTGTCTGTGAATCATCAATCTATGAAAGCCGGTACTAGACCGGTACTAGACACGCGTCGGGCAAATTTGGGGAATTTCATGGCACGGAGCAGACGGCCACTGATCGCCGGCAACTGGAAGATGAACGGCCTCAGGGCCGATGCCCTGGCGCTGGCCAAGGGCGTCGCGGACGGCGTGAAGCAAGCCGGTTGGCGCGATCGCGAGGTGCTGGTCTGTCCGCCGGCGACCCTGATCCTGGCCGTCGCCGAGGCGGTGAAGGCCAGCGGGCTGCTGGTCGGCGGCCAGAACTGCCACGCCGAACCAAGCGGTGCCCATACCGGTGAAATCGCTGCCGAGATGTTGCGCGATTGCGGCGCGACCCATGTGATCGTCGGCCACTCCGAGCGGCGCGCCGATTGCGGCGAGACCGACGCCGTCGTGCGCGCCAAGGCCGAGGCGGCGTGGCGGGCCGGCCTGCTGCCGATCGTCTGCATCGGCGAAACCCTGGCCGAGCGCGAGAGCGGCAGCACGCTGGCCGTGCTCGAAGCCCAGCTCAAGGGCAGCGTCCCGGCCGGATCGACCGCGGCCAGGCTGGTCGTGGCCTACGAGCCCGTGTGGGCGATCGGCACGGGCAAGACGCCGACCACCGCCGAGGTCGCTGCAGCGCATGCGCACATTCGCAAGGTGCTGGGCGGGCTGATGGGCGAGGCGGCCGGGGTGCGCCTTCTTTATGGCGGCTCGGTGAAGGACAGCAATGCCGCCGAATTGCTGGCGGCGGGCGACGTCGATGGCGCCCTGGTTGGCGGCGCCAGCCTCAAGGCGGCTGAATTTTTGGCTATCGCCAAGGCCGCCCAAAGCGGCTAGAAGCGCCCCCTTGCGGGGTATCCCTGCTGGGCGCCCCCCATCCAACGCTGGACCAAATGGACGCGGTACGAGGCTTTTTGCACGATTGGCGGCTGGTGTTGCTGATCATCCATGTCGGCGTCACGGCCGCGATGATCGTCGTCATCCTGCTTCAGCGCAGCGAGGGCGGCGGACTGGGCATGGGCCGCACCGACGCGCTGTTTTCGGTGCGCGGCCAGGCCAACGTGCTGTCGCGCATGACGGCGATCTTCGCCGGCACCTTCTTCTTCCTGAGCCTCGTGATGGCCTGGAGCCTTGCCGATACGTCGCGCTCCTCGCGCTCGATCATGGACAATGCGCCGGCATCGCCGAGCGCTCCCGCAGCGCCGGGGAGCACGGCACCCGGCGGCCTCGCGCCGGCGGCGCCTGAGGCGCCGGCGACGCCCTCCGCGCCGACCCGCTAGGAACAACCACCGTGGCCCATCGTTTCCTCCGCCGAAGATCCTCCGGCGGGGCGATATCCCCATGGCTGCATCCAGCAAGCTTTAGTATGCTGTAAGCCCATGACGCGCTTTATATTCATAACGGGCGGCGTGGTTTCCTCGCTAGGTAAGGGTCTTTCGTCGGCGGCGCTCGGAGCGCTGTTGCAGGCGCGTGGACATCGGGTCCGGCTGCGCAAGCTCGATCCCTATCTGAACGTCGATCCTGGAACGATGAGTCCTTATCAGCACGGCGAGGTCTTCGTGACCGACGACGGCGCGGAGACCGATCTCGATCTCGGCCATTACGAGCGCTTCACCGGCGTCGACGCCCGACAGAGCGACAACATCACCACCGGCCGCATCTATTCGTCGGTGATCGCCCGCGAGCGGCGCGGCGAGTATCTCGGGGCGACCGTGCAGGTGATCCCGCACATCACCGACGCCATCAAGGAATTCATCCTGGCCGACACCGCCGATGAAGAGTTCGTCCTGGTCGAGATCGGCGGCACGGTGGGCGACATCGAAGGCCTGCCGTTCCTCGAAGCGATCCGCCAGCTCGGCAACGAACTCGGCCGCGAGCGCACGATGTACGTGCATCTCACCCTGCTGCCCTGGGTGCCGACGGCGGGCGAGCTCAAGACCAAGCCGACGCAGCACTCGGTCAAGGAGCTGCTGAGCGTCGGCATCCAGCCCGACCTGCTGGTCTGCCGCAGCGGCGACAAGGAGATCCCGGCCAACGAGCAGCGCAAGATCGCGCTGTTCTGCAACGTCAAGCCGGAGCGCGTCATCGAGGCGCGCGACGTCGACACGATCTACCAGGTGCCGATCGCCTATCACGATCGCGGCTTCGATCGCGAGGTCTGCCGCTATTTCGGCCTCGACGCCGAGCGCGAGCCCAATCTCGACCGCTGGCGCGGCGTGGTGCGGTCGGTGCGCGAGCCCGAGGGCAAGGTGACGATCGCGGTGGTCGGCAAGTACACGGTGCTGCTCGATGCCTACAAGTCGCTCTCGGAGGCGCTGACGCACGGCGGCTTCGGCAGCAACGTCAAGGTCGGCCTGGAGTGGATGGATTCCGAGATCTTCGAACGCGACGATGCCGTCGCCCATCTCGAGAACGTGCACGGCATCCTGGTGCCGGGCGGTTTCGGCGAGCGCGGCACCGAAGGCAAGATCCACGCCGTCAAGTTCGCGCGCGAACGCAAGGTGCCGTTCTTCGGCATCTGCTTCGGCATGCAGATGGCGGTGATCGAGGCGGCGCGCAACCTGCTCGGCATCGAGGACGCCTCGTCGAGCGAGTTCGGCCCGACCGAACATGCCGTGGTCGGGCTGATGACCGAATGGCTGAAGGGCAACCAGATCGAAAAACGCGCCGCCAACGGCGACCTCGGCGGCACGATGCGGCTCGGCGCCTATCCGGCGCATCTTCGCCCCGGCACCAAGGTGCACGAGATCTACGATCAGGACGTGATCAGCGAACGTCACCGCCACCGCTACGAGGTCAACGTCAACTACAAGGACCGCCTCGAGCAGGTCGGCCTGCGCTTCTCCGGCATGTCGCCCGACGGCATCCTGCCGGAGATCGTCGAGATCCCGGACCATCCTTGGTTCATCGGCGTGCAGTACCATCCCGAGCTGAAATCCCGGCCGTTCGCGCCGCATCCCCTGTTCACCTCGTTCATCGGCGCCGCCAAGAACCAGAGCCGGCTGGTCTAGACCGGGGCGCGGCCGAGTCGTATTTCCGTCATGTTTCTCGGGTGGAGTGGGCTGTCATGAAACGCTTTCTCGCCCTCATCCTACTCGCCGCCGCGGCGCTGGTGCCGGCGGCCTGGACGCCGTCGGCCGCGCAATCCTCCCAGGCCAAGGCTGAACGGCGCGATCCGATCTTCCTGCGATTCCCGGAAATGGCGGAACGCTACTGGGTC
>Ga0210399_10000136_pt1 | contig 56625 bp, 40 predicted proteins | sample IncBWC14MmetaG_FD_150865 | JGI IMG/M metagenome (GOLD analysis project Ga0210399, IMG submission 150865) | Forest soil microbial communities from Barre Woods Harvard Forest LTER site, Petersham, Massachusetts, United States - Inc-BW-C-14-M | ecosystem: Environmental > Terrestrial > Soil >...
GCCACCTCCGAGACCGGTTGTGCATCGCGGGCCTTACCTCGTGGGAGGCAAGGTTCAGCCGCCACGGATCATTCAGCAAGTTCAGCCGATCTACCCGACTCTGGCCAAAGCCGTTCACGTCCACGGTGATGTTGTGATTGACAGCGTGATCGACGCAAACGGTAATGTCACCCAAATGAAGCTCGTGTCAGGAAATCCGCTGCTCGTGACCGCGGCATTCGACGCTGTCGGGCAGTGGAAGTATCAGCCAACTCTGCTCAATGGGACTCCGGTTGCGGTTGAAATGCAAGTGACGGTTCATTTCAATCTTGCAAGCTGATTTGCCAGCGAGCGCGATCCCGAGGAGTTCTACTTCGGCTGGCTGCCTGCTATTAAGAAAGATTCCATAAAAAAAGTAGAGTCAAATATGCCGCGAGATTTCTAAGGTCGTTCTCACTCTTCTGCTTTCGCACTGCCTGCGACGCGGTGCTTGATGGCGGCGAGGCGTTGGTCGTCATCTTCACTCGCAATGAACACAACGATTCTGATGGTGTAGTTTGTTATATCGTTATACGATATAAATGGGATTGTAAGTAAAAATGGAAGCGCAGGAGCGGAGAACTTTGGTCTGACAAAGTCGGCTCTGACGATCGAGAGATCTCCATGCTTATACAGGCGAGAACGTGCCAGAAGTAGAGAGTAACGTCAAAGGGCAATGGTGGGGAAAACCAGTTGTCCATTGGTTCCCACGGATTCGCGAACGCGAGGAGCAAGTTTTTCTGTTTTTGACCCTCGTCATTGGCGCACTGACCGGTCTTGCTGTTGTCGCGTTCATCCTGGTAACCGAACGTCTAGGCATGCACCTCTATCCGATTGCGAGCGCGGCTTGGCGGCGCGCGCTGATTCCCGTTCTCGGTTCTCTAGGTATGGGGTATCTGCTCTATCGCTATTTCCCCGACGCTCGCGGCAGCGGCGTTCCCCAAACCAAGGCCGCCTTGTTTGCGCGGGAAGGCCGCATCACCCTCAGTACAGTGTTGGGTAAATTCTTTTGCACCGCAGCGACTCTGGCTAGCGGTATTCCTCTAGGGCGCGAAGGGCCATCAGTCCAGGTTGGAAGCGGGATAGCCTCAGTGCTCGGTCGGTACCTCGGATTGAGCTCCGAGCGAGTCAAGGCACTCATTCCTGTCGGTGCCTCCGCCGCAATCGCCGCCGCGTTCAACACTCCACTCGCTGCTGTTGTTTTCTCTCTCGAAGAGATCACCGGGGATCTTCACGCCCCTATATTGGGTTCCGTGGTGTTGGCATCGGCAACCTCGTGGGTGGTCTTGAGAGTCTTGCTCGGAAACCACCCACTGTTCCAGGTGCCTCAATATCAACTCGCAAATCCGTTGGAATTCGGGATATATGCGGTGTTAGGTGTCGCAGGCGGCCTGGTTTCGGTGGCATTCACGAAGCTTCTGCTACGAACTAGGGAATGGTTTATGAGCTTGCCGAAGAAATCGGTTTGGTTCCAGCCCGCCGCGGGCGGCGTCGTTGTAGGCGTGATAGCCCTATTTGTCCCACAAGTTTTAGGAGTCGGCTATGGGTACGTCGGAGACGCACTAAACGGGAGGATGGCCCTCGGCATCATGGCCCTCCTGGTTGTCTTGAAGCTTTTTGCGGTCACAACCAGCTATGGATCAGGTAATGCTGGAGGTATTTTCGGGCCCAGCCTTTTCATCGGAGCGATGCTGGGTGGAACAGTGGGAGGCATTGCACACCACTTCTTGCCGCAGTACACCGCCTCGGCCGGCGCTTATGCTTTGGTGGGCATGGGAACTCTTTTTGCAGGCATCGTCAGGGCCCCGATGACTTCGGTTCTGATGATCTTTGAAACGACGCAAGACTACGCCGTCATTGTTCCCCTCATGATTTCGAATCTTGTTAGTTTCTTCATTTCCGCGCGTTTGCAGCGAGAGCCGATCTACGATGTGTTGGCCTATCAGGATGGAATTCACCTGCCGAGTGCCGCCACGCGTCACCAGCGCGGAGGTCGTCAAGTGGCACATCTGATGCGGACTCCGGCTGAAACTCTCCCTGCGGCGATTTCCGTAGGCGAAGCCCTCCAATTGGCCCTCGCCAGTAGCTACCGTTGCTGGCCGGTATGCGATGACAGAGGCGTCGTCGGCGTGATGAGCAAGCGAAGTCTCGAACGGGCCGCCAATACGCATGGAATGGCCAAGCAACTCTCTGACCTGGTTGACGCGCAAACGTTTCCCCACCTTCATGCCGATCAGTCACTTCAGATGGCCCTAGAACGCATGGGGGGAGCCCGTTTGGATCTCTTGCCCGTGGTGAGCCGCGCCGATGTACACAAGTTGGAAGGTGTGGTGCTCTTGCGTGATGTGTTGGATTCCTACGGGATTGGCGCGGAGAACGAGGACTGAGCCCAACGGGGGAGCAATCCGGAGCTCCCGCGATCTTGGTTTCTGCATGGGGTAATTCATGAGAACAGGAATTCAAAAGTCTTTCAAGATTCTTGCGCCCGGCAACTCTTTGCGCAGGAGAACAGCTTACAGTCTGGCCCTTGTGAGGCTAATTCTGGCCCCGGTGATTTTCCTGACTGTCTACTACCTGTTCCAAATGGGTTGGATCGTCGATCGCATCGTGAATACGGATGCACCAGCTGCTACTCTCGCCCAGGAGGCCTCCATCGACTTGTTGGAGGCGCGCCGAGCCGAACGAAATTACCTGCTGCTTCACGATGTCGCCTATCTCGAGGCGAACCGCCAAGCTTTGGACAAGACTCAGCAGATTCTGGAGAACATTCAAAATCTTGGGACTGGTGACCAGGGCGCACTGCAGAAAGCATCCGAGGCTCTCGCGCTTTACCGCCAACAATTTGCGTCGGCGGTCTCCGTCTTGGACCGGCCAGGCCAAAGACCTGCCGATCGATTCCAGGCTGTGGTGAGAGATTATGAGCGGGACCTGAACGACCTTTTGAAGAGTTCCGGGCGTATCAAGCGGGCCCAACTCATGGAGGAACTGCGCACACGAGTCGGCTCGTTCGATGCTCAGATTTCGAAGACCGTGCAGGAGGGGAATCCCGAACTGCAACGCGCTACGGAAGAGCTTCAAAGCTCGAGCCAACAGATTTTACAGCAGGCGTCTCTCTTGGAATCTACGAATTGGGGCCGGGTCAAGAAAGATCACGCCGAAGCCGGACATCTTATCCGTCAAGCAGAATGGGCACTGGGAATCGTTTCCGCCGTGACCCTGCTCGTCAGTATTTGGGTCAGCTATACATTGCCGCGTCAAGTCATCAAACCGCTTCTGAGCTTGAAGGAGGCAGTAGATCACGCGGCCGAGGGAAATTTTGAAATTGAGTTTGACGTGCAGGGCAAGGGTGAGATTGTCGATCTGGTGGACAGTTTGCGACGGATGCTTTTAGCGGTACGGCAAAAAGCATAAACAAGTAGAAATCGGCCCCGCTGATAGGCTCAAACGAGCGTCGAGTGCAACCCTATCAGCCAGAATCGAGAGGGAATGGCCGCGTGAGTGTGTTTCCGTTATGGGTCAACGAGCTCTGGATAGCTTCATCCCGAATTCGATGCTCATTCACAAAGAATCGGCCAAGGGAGTCATCGCGGTTGGTATCTTTTTGTTCTTCGGCGCAGTCATGGCGTGTCTTGCCGGAACGACACTAATCTGGCGCGGCACGGTTCTCGACCGCATGTGGACCATGAATTTGCTAGCGTACAGGCAGCTTGCGCCTTTCGGGAAAACAGTCGGGATTCCTTTTTTTTTTGCTCGGTGCAGATTTGGCAGTTGCTGGCACGGGTTGGTTCAAGCGCCGCCTTTGGGGATGGCGACTGGCGATCGCCATCATCGCAACCGAGGTCTTGGGAAACATAGTGAACGCCTTCATCGGGGATGTCGTTAGAGGCGGCGTCGGCTTCGTAATTGCCGGGGCTCTCCTCGTCTATCTTCTGCGTCCACAGGTAAGATGTGCTTTTGCGAGTGGCAATGCGCCAAGCGTCCGTTAACGGATTCGAGCAGTTGGAATGTGGTGCGTTTCTGAGATGACGCCAACCTCGGGCATAGAATTCTTCGTCTGGCTGCTCATCGTTGCCGCGATCATCGCGATGCTGGCGAAACGCCTGAGGATTCCATACACGGTATCCCTGGTCTTGGGCGGCTTGCTCCTGGGAGTCATTCAGCTTCCTATCTTGTCTCCCCTTCAACCCGGTCACCGTCCCGATTGGCTGACGCCCGATGTGATTTTGATATTGTTTCTTCCGGCGCTGGTCTTCGAAGGTAGCGTGAAGCTCGACGTGCGGGAGCTGCTTCGCAATTCCGTACCTCTGTTGCTGCTCGCCAATGCAGGTGTGCTGCTCGCTGCCCTTGTGACCGGATACCTCGTGCATTGGTTGGTCGGTTTGCCTGTGCTTATTGCACTTCTTTTCGGATGCATCATCTCTGCCACAGACCCCATTTCTGTGCTGGCCATCTTCAAGGATCTCAGAGTAGACAAGCGGTTGTCCCTCATCATGGAAGGAGAAAGCCTTCTCAACGATGGAACGGCAGTCGTTCTCTTTGGCATCCTGTTCGGAGCTATCGTTGCGGAAAAGCTGACCGTGCCGAAAGGAATCGAGCAGTATTTCTTGGCAGTCGTCGGTGGAGCGGTCTTGGGGTCAACTCTAGGGTACCTGGCGAGCCGCATTACTGGGACAGTGGATGATCCCCAGATTGAGATTACTCTAACAACCATACTTGCGTACGGCAGCTATCTGCTCGCGTTTCGCCTGCACCTGTCAGGCGTGATCGCGACTGCATCTGCGGGGCTGATGCTGGGGAACTTTGGCGCGAAAAGAGGCATGAGTGCTGGCACACGTACCGCGATGCAGTCATTCTGGGAGTACATTTCGTTCGTCATGAATTCTCTCGTGTTTCTTTTGATTGGCCTGGAAATCCATGTGCGTGAACTCTTACAGAATTGGGCGTCTGTACTGTTGGCCATCGGTGCCGTGTTTCTGGGGCGCGTGTTGTCGGTCTATCTTCTCGTGCCATTGAGCAATCGTTTCGCAGAGAAGATTCCGCTTCGTTGGCAACATGTAGCCGTATGGGGCGGACTTCGCGGAGCACTGGCGCTCGCTCTTGCGCTGAGCTTGACCACCGCGGTTCCCTATCGCGAGCAAATCTTAAACTTGACGTTCGGCGTAGTCATCTTTTCCATTCTAGTACAGGGACTCACAATCAAGCCCCTCGTAAGAACCCTCAAACTCGCCAATGGTGACGACGCAAAAATCAATAACCCATGAAGCCAAGGGCCATCGCGGAAATACAACAGGAGCTTAGTCACCCTCGAAGCCGTCCCGACGCTGTTCCCACTTTTTAGGCGCATATCATCACTTCTCCCGTTTTTCTGCCGACCTCTAGCAAAGGCTCACTTCAGAATTCCTATTTTTCTCAGCCAGCTCTCAACTTCTCTTGTTGCTTCTTCTGCCCGCTCATCCTTGCCACCGACCCTCTGACGGATGATCTCCGCGATGGCCTTCGTGTTATTCGTTCGAGATAGATAAACGATCAGTATCTTTTTCTCCGCCGGGAGCCGCTGGTCCTTCGCCGGCTGTTGCTGCGCCCCGGAGGAACCAGACAAAAGACAAATAGTTACGAAGAAAATGAGCGACAAAACGGTGGGTTTCATCGTTCTTAAGATCTCGATCTTGCAATCTCTGCTGTATTCGCGGCGCATCGCTGCGTTTCCGGATCGCATCATCGCTCTGACATCTTCAGCACAGCCTCAGGCAGCCGCGCGCCCTGCACTTTGATCTTCGCCGCCGCAGCGTCGATCTCGCGTAGGTCGTCGGCCGTGAGCTGTATGTTCACAGCGCCGAGGTTCTCTTCCAGGCGGTGGATTTTCGTCGTACCCGGAATCGGAACGATCCACGGCTTCTGTGCGAGCAGCCATGCAAGGGCGACCTGCGCCGGAGTACCGCTCTTCTGGTCCGCGATTTTCCTCAGTAGATCAACGACGGCCTGGTTCGCCGCGCGCGCTTCAGGGGTGAAGCGCGGCGAGATGTTGCGGAAGTCAGTCGCATCGAAGGTAGTGTTTGTGTCGATTTTGCCCGTGAGGAAGCCTGCGCCGAGCGGGCTAAACGGAACAAAGCCAACACCCAGCTCCTCGCATGTCCGGAGCACTTCGCTCTGCTCGACATCTCTGGTCCACAGCGAATATTCGCTCTGAACGGCAGTCACGCGCTGCACACTATGGGCACGGCGTATGCTTTGCGCTCCTGCCTCGGAAAGCCCGAAATGTTTGACCTTGCCGGCGGCGATTAGATCCTTCACTGTGCTCGCAACCTCCTCGACCGGCACCGAAGGGTCAACTCGATGCTGGTATAGAAGGTCGATGCTGTCGATCTTCAGGCGATTCAGCATCGCTTCAACGACTTCGCGAATGTGGTCTGGACGACTATTCAGCCCACTTCTTCGCTGTCCGGTTTTCAAATCAATGTCGAAGCCGAATTTTGTCGCGATCACCACCTGATTACGAAATGGTGCGACCGCTTCCCCCACAAGTTCTTCGTTTGCGAACGGGCCATACGCCTCGGCGGTGTCGAAGAGGGTCACGCCTAGCTCGAAGGCTGCGCGAATAATCTTGACGCCGTCTTGACGCGGCGCCGGAGGACCATAGGCCGACGACAATCCCATGCAACCGAATCCCAGTGCCGAGACTTCTAGTCCGCTTTTCCCTAGTGTGCGCTTCTTCATGTACTTGTCCTGCCTTAAGGGTTATCTGCTCTGACGATAGGGGAACAAACGGGGAAGCGGTAGCCCGATTCTGCCTACTTATTGCCTATTTCTCTTGGAGCGCGAGAAATCAGTGGCAAAGCCAGCGGCGAGAGGATTATTCTTTGAAGCGAACGCTACTATCGCTGACATGAAAAAGATCATACAAACTCCCACTCTCAGACCAAACCGGGCACACCAATTGCGGCCGGAACTGGCTGACAGGATTGCCTCGCTCATCGGCAATGAAGAGAATCGGATAACCGAGATTCCCGGCCTCAGCTTACACCGGCGGACCGCTCCTACACCTCCATGCCGCACAACGTATCATCCGGGTATCATCGTGGTCGCCCAGGGCAGCAAGCAAGTGAACCTAGGCAAGAGTAGCTTCATCTACGACGAGGCTCACTACCTTTTGACCGCAGTCGACTTGCCGATTGTGAGCTGGGTGGCCGAAGCCACACAGAAAGTCCCCTGTCTCGTACTGTCGCTCAAACTGGATATGTCGATGGTTCGGGAACTGCTCAGCCGTGAGGAGATTCACATCGCGGACGCGCCGTCTGACAGTCCCGCCATGTCCATCGGCGAGACGACACCCGAATTCCTGAGCGCTTGTTGCCGCCTGCTGGATTTGCTGAGCAGCCCGCAGGACATTCCTTTTCTTCACGGCCTGATTCAGCGTGAAATTATCTATCGCGTTCTGCAAGGGCACGTGGGAGCTCGGCTACGCGCAATAGCGACACTCGGAGATCAAAGCCACCGCACTGCAAAAGCGATTGCGTGGATTGCCGCGAACTATACCAAGCCCCTGCGCGTAGAGGAACTGGCCCAATTGGCGAGCATGGGTGTATCCACGCTGCATCATCATTTCCGAATGTTAACCGCGATGAGCCCGCTTCAGTATCAGAAGCAGATCCGGCTTCAAACCGCACGAAACCTGATGCGGAACAATGGTCTTGACGCGTCCAGTGCGGCTTTTGAGGTGGGCTATGAAAGCGCCACCCAGTTCAATCGGGAATATAGCCGCTTCTTCGGCCAACCCCCGATCCGAGATGTCCGTGGCTTGCGCCATTCCGAGACAAAAGCTTCGGAGCCAATGACACAGATCGCGTGAGTCTTCAGGAAGGCCTGCAAGACCACTCGATGTTTAGGGCGGACACCTCAGCTTTGAAGCATTCGTCCCAGCGCCTTACGCGCCCGTGCGCGATGTCATCAATCTTTATCTACCAGCAGCGCGTCGATCTGGGCAAGAGACCCTGAAGCTCCTCCACAACTCCGAACTGTCTGCGTGGTTGGCCCGAGAGGATTAGGCAAGATTTAGGCAGGATCGTTCAATGCAGCCGAAATGCGAGACGCGTATAGTTCGTGTGAGCCCGAAGGGCGGTTTGACAAATTCTCGAGTTAGCCATCAACTCGTGCCATTGCTTGCTGCGGGAGAGTGTAAGCGTGCAGAGCTATCCGCTAACAGCGAAACCTCATTCTTGCACTTGGTGGGCTGGGGCCTGGGACTCGGAGAAGCTTTCCACTCAGGAAGTCGTGTAAATTCTGACGGTGCCCTTGGAAGGAGTTATCTATGGTCACTATCACAGTGAATGGCGTCCGACACGAGATCCAAGCCAAAGACGATACGCCTTTGCTGTATGTCCTGCGCAACGATCTGCAACTTAGCGGGCCGCAGTTTGGTTGCGGACTCGCACAGTGCGGAGCCTGTTCCGTTCTCATCGACGGCAAAGAAGTTCGTTCCTGCGTCACGCCAATCGCCACATTGACCGCGAAGCAGGAAATCACCACGCTCGAAGGATTGCCCGCACGCTGGGCAAAACTGAAGGGTCTTTCTCAGGAACAGGCCAAGGACATACTTCACCCCGTTCAGCAAGCATGGATCGAAGAACAAACACCGCTTTGCGGCTTCTGCCAAAGTGGCATGATGATGGTCGCCACTGAACTGCTCGAAAAAAATCCCAATCCAACCGACGCACAAATCAAGGCAGCCTTCACCACCGAAGGCCCATCGCCTCACCTCTGTCGCTGCGGCAGCTACGTCGCCATCATCGACGCTGTAAAACATGCCGCGTCGCTTATGGGAAAGGGGAAGTAAGCCATGACAAACGCCGCAGAAAACACCGTCAAGGTATATGAAGCTACTCTCTCCCGCCGCCAATTCGTCAAAACTGGCGGCGCACTTGTTGTCGGGGTCGCATTCGTCGGTCCGTCCCTCCTCAAAGCTCAGGGTTTCCAGGCTCCGAAAGTCACCGGGGCTCCCTTCAAGAACTCTCTCGATCCGACTCGACTTAGTTCCTGGATCGAAATCCATCCGGACAACACCGTCCTCATTCGCACCGGCAAGAGTGACTTCGGTCAGGGCACCACATTCACGGCATACCGCCAGATTGTTGCCGACGAATTGAGTGTCCCGTTCGAAGCCATCACCACCGTCGTCGCAGGGCACACCGATCAAACGCCCGATGGCAGTGGCGCCTTCGATTTCCTCGGCCGCGGCACGCCCAACATCCGCAAAGCCGCTGCGTACACCTACCAAGCGCTTCTCGACCTCGCTTCAGAACGCCTCAGCATCCCGAAAGATCAACTCACGGCCAAAGACGGTGTCTTTTCCGGCGGCGGCAAATCCATGTCTTACGGCGACCTCGTCAAAGATCAGCAACTCAAACTCACCATACCCGTTACTGGTGATCTGACAGGCATTATGGGATTGAGAGTCGAGGGCAATCCGCCGATGAAGCCGGTCAGCGCTTACACCGTCATCGGTAAGTCCCACCCTAACTCCATCATCACCTCCAAAGTCACGGCAAAAGAAACCTGGGCCACCGACATCCGCCTCCCCGGAATGTTGCATGGGCGCATGGTGCATCCGAAAACGCTCGGCTCCACGCTCGTCTCTGTCGGCCAGCTCGACAAATCCAAATTCCCCAATTCGCAAGTCGTCGTGAAAGGGAATCTTGTAGGAGTCGTCGCTCCAACCGAGTGGGAAGCCATTCAGGCTTCACAGCAAGTCGCCGCCGCAACGAAATGGAGTGAATGGAAAGGCCTCCCCGGCAACGAAAAGCTTTACGATTCTCTCCGTAAGGAAGCCGATTGGACCACCGCGCAAGTCACAAAAAGCGGCGCCACAAAAGGCGATGTGCCTGCAGCCCTCGCCAGCGCTAAGAAAAAACTCTCCGCAACGTATCACTTTCCCTTCATGAAGCATGCACCCATCGGCCCCACAATGGCCGTTGCCGACGTAAACGCCGACGGAACAGTGCATATCCATACACACAACCAGAATCCGCAGGCGCTTCGCGGCGAAATTGCCATGATGCTGGGCACCTCGCCAGATCACGTCATTGTTCACACGCATCCGGGAGCAGGACACTACGGCCGCTCCAACGGCGGCAACTCTGGCGCGGAAGACGACGCCGTAATCTTGTCGCAGGCTGTTGGAAAGCCCGTTCGCGTTCAGTGGATGCGTGCCGAAGACTTGCAGTGGTCCACTCAATCCCCGGCAGCGTTCGCCGATGTCGAATTCGCGCTCGACGAAAAAGGCAGAATCGCCGGCTATCAGATAGATCACTACATGCCGGCCTTTCAGGACGATCGCCCCATCGGCGCGATCCTCGCCGGACTGCCCACCATGCCCGCGCCGGGAGGCGGCTCAGGATTCTTCGGTTCTGTGGCCAACTTCTTGTCCGATCCTTGGTCTTACGATCTCATTCCCAATGTTGCCGAGCGCGGCCACGGCACGTTTCAGGTCGGACAAAAAGCTTCGCCGCTAGCCGTCGGCCTTCGCGATCACAGCATGCGAACGCCCGGCCAATACCAGCAAAACTATCCGCGCGAACTCGGCTTCAGCGAAGCTGCGGCACTCGCCGGGGCCGATCCGATTCAATTTCGCATTGATCACGCCAAGGAAGAACGCCTCATCAATGTTCTCAAGCAAGTTCGCGACGCTTCCGGATGGGACACGCGTCCCTCGCCTCGGCCTGGGGCAAAATCCACTGGCTCAACTCTCGTTCGCGGCCGCGGCGTCTCTGCAATGTTTCGCTCCGGCACATACTGGGCTTGCGTCTGCGAAATCGCTGTCACGCCAAGCACTGGTGCCATCGCCATCGAAAAATACACCATCGCTGTGGATCCCGGTATCGTCGTCAATCCTGCTCAACTAAAACGGCAGGTCGAAGGCGGCGCTATGATGGGGATCAGCCATGCGATCTATGAAGAAGCTATGTTCGATGAAAGCGGTATTACTTCGCGCGACTGGAACACGTATCCCATTGCCAAAATGACGGACACTCCAGAAATCAAAGTTGTCCTCATTCACGATCTCAAAGTCGGCGCATACGGCGGGGGCTCTGAAGCCGCAAACGCGTTAGCCGCTCCAGCGATCGCGGCGGCTCTGCACGATGCAACCGGAAAGGTCTGCCGGAGGCTGCCTTTGAAACGAGGATATGTGCAAGAGCTGTTGAAGTCGTAGTCTGTGGTGGTCTGCTTCGCCGTTGACTTTCCCTTCTGTCAGCTGCGAGGCCCTGTAGTATCTCTGGTAGCGGCCATGTGCAACGTGCGAACAGGTCAGGGTGAATTAGCAAACCGCCAGCTCTGCTCCCGAATCCCTTTGTAGAAGCAATTGCGGCTGTTGCAGAACAGTCTGAAAAGCGTCGCGTCGCTGGTTGCACAATAGTTGCACAAATGCCGCCGAACAAGGATGTTCTGCGCCGAAATAAAACATCTCACCCAATCGCAAATCATTGATTCCGAACACCAGGCTGTGAAACGGGCAATTTGCTAAATCATTGCTAGGACTTGCTGCCCACTTTTCGCACAACGATTGAGAACGCAAATTGAGAGACCCTGTGAAGCTCAAGCTGGGCCCAGTGCGTGATCACCGACTTGCATTTTTCGAAGATTGCTAAGGCAAGAATGCGCATGGTCCCCTGAATTTTCCCCATACTTGCCAAATAGCGCGCGCTTAACCTCACTCCGTTCAATACTTTCTGTATAGCACTCCTGCCTCCTCATGTTTTTGAAAATTCGTCATGCGGCGAACTCTCCGAAAGTAAAGGACTTACAAATCCAGACCGCCTGTCTGCCAGAATTCCACAGATGGGGTTGAGGTGAACGGCGCTTTCAATAAATAGAAGAAAACACGCGGGATATTTTGGTCGGGGCGCCGAGATTTGAACTCGGGACCTCCTGCGCCCAAGGCAGGCGCGCTACCAGGCTGCGCTACGCCCCGACAATGACTGCTTTATTTATTCTAAAGCACTTCCAACTTTACTCCTAATCCGAGTCGTCATTTTTGGCCTCGCTGTGCCAAAACTGTGCCAAATACTTTTACTGAATCGTAGCTGTGCCAGATTCCAGCGGCATCTCGTTGGCTGCCCCGACTGTGCAAGATGGACGTCCTTGACTCAAAAGCAGGCGCGCTCTTCCTAGTAGGAATCTCAAGAATTCGAATGTGTCGACTGATCCTAAGGGCGAATTCCAGCCTTGACGGCGATACAGAATCAACGATGCTCGCGTTCGGATGAGCAAGGGGGTCGTTTCTATCTGCTGGGCCGGAACCGCCGCTTCGCAACGGCGGCTCCGTTGATGGAGTCATGGACTTTACCAATCCCGTGATCAAAGGTAGGTCTCCCTTTCACTGCCATCTTCTCAATCACGAAGACAAAGGCATGATGGCGAAAATTCTCTTTTGAACTGGCTGGCCACTTCTTCCCACCGTCCGGGCATCCTATCAATATTAATTCCTTCGGCACCCTCCCCTGCAATCGAGGTAGCGCCCTACCGCACCGCATGCTAGTTTCTGGGATTGATCTGGAGTGGACAAAGTGGGGGAAGGGCCTCGAACCGCTAGCACCTCCAATTGGTCCAACCTCTGTACCAATTCTTCGTCCATGTTCACGCCATCAGCATTCTAGATGCACGCAATCAAGGAATTGCTTGACGCCTCGTATTATATGGTGGTATAGCGGCTATACCTATTTTGTGGGGGAGGTCCTCATGCAGTCCATTGTCCAGCTGAAAGTGGTGCCCGGGTGTGTAATCCTGGGCAATCTGGTCCGAGTTCTCGCAGTGATTTGTGTAGCACTACTCGCCGGTGTCGCCGCTCACCCACAAGGGAGTACGGGCAGAATCCTGGGTGTCGTCAGCGACCAGTCCGGCGGTAACGTCGCTGGCGCCACGGTCACAATCACGGACGTCGCCCGCGGCGTCTCGCAAACTCTGACCACGGACTCGGACGGCGCTTACGTTGCACTAAACCTTTTACCAGGGACTTACACTGTTCGCGCCGAATTCAAGGGCTTCAAGACGTTTGAACGAAGAAACATCCTGCTTGAAGTCGGCAAGGACCTGCGAATTGACCCCGTCCTGCAGACCGGCTCCACGACGGAAACCATTACCATCACCGAGGAAGTCCCCATGGTGGACACCACCTCCACCAGCTTGGGCGGAACGATCAGCAATGAAATTATCAACGACCTCCCGCTGAATGGCCGCAACTATCAGAACCTTATCTCCCTGCGCCCCGGCACTTCGATTTACCCGGGCGGTGGCCCCTGGACGCAAACTACCAACGGCATTCGTCCTGAAGACACCAGCTTCATCGTCGACGGCATCACCAATGACGAGGCCTTCATGGGCCTGAGCGTGACCAACGCGGCCGCCGTCTTGGGCGATGCAGGCACGCTTATTCCCATCGATGCCATTCAAGAGTTCAATACCCAGGTTAATCCCAAGGCCGAGTTCGGCTGGAAGCCCGGCGCGATTACCAGTGTTGGCTTGAAATCCGGTACCAACGAGATCCACGGGACTGCCTATGCATTCGGCCGTTCCGACAACTTTGATGCTCGCAACTACTTCGATCCGGTGGGCACTCCAAAGACCTCCGTAGAACTAGAACAATACGGCGGCACCGCTGGCGGACATATCGTAAAGGACAAGCTCTTTTACTTCGCGGGATTCGAAGCGCAGCGTTACAGCGTCGGCAATGCGCTTCCAGGGCACGTCCCAACGACGGCGGTGGTACCTGCGGCATCCGCCGTGCCTGCAGATAACGGTTGCCAGGTCATCACATTTGAGAACTGCGCTACCAGCATCCCAAACGCTCTTGCTGATCTCGTCGCGAAAACTCCCGGTTTCGTGGCAAATCCGCTCAGCACCTACTTGCTCAGCTTTTATACTCCCAACGCCGGGCAGGGGACCTTCGTAAACCTCAACTATCCCAACGAGAACAGCTCAAAGAATGCATTGGGAAAAGTGGACTACCACATTAACGACCACAACGCCCTGAGCGGTTCCTACTTCTTCGGCAACGACACCATTGTGGGCATGGACTTCTTCGAGCTCCTCGCGCAATTCCGCACCAAGGTTCATTCCCGTGCACAAACCGCCGCGGCCCATTGGGCCTGGACGCCAAGTTCCACCTGGGCCAACGAGCTGCGCGGGGGGCTCACCCATTACACTCTACAGATCATCCCCAACGATACAAGCTTTCCATACGTTATTAACACAGGTATCTCCAACCCACTCTTGCGCGGCATACCCAATATCGACATCTCCGGGTTCTCGGAACTGGGCGCCTTCCACAACTTTCCAAAGATTGTCGGGCCGGACAAAGTTTACAGCCTTGTAGATCAGGTTTCCTATTTGCGCGGCAAACACGCCTTCAAATTCGGCGGCGAGCTCCGAAGAGACTTGGTCCATCAAGCCACATACCGCGGCGGGCGAGGCCGCGTCACATTCGCAAATCTCGAGGCTCTGCTTGCTGGCACGCCATCGAAAGCCGGTTTCTTGGGTGGAGATCCCACCCGTAATATCTCACAGTGGCTCTATGCTGGCTACACGCAGGATGACTGGCGCATCACCAAGAGAATTACCCTTAACCTGGGACTGCGCTACGAACTTCAGGGTGTCCCAACGGAAGCTAATAATCTTTTCGGGAACTGGGAGCCTTCTGTAGGCTTTGAACAGGTGGGCAAGAACATCAGTTCCATCTACAAACGGGACAATACGAACTTCTCCCCGCGCGTTGGCATTGCTTGGGACGTAACAGGTAAGGGAACGACCGTCGTCCGCGCCGGCGGCAGCATTGTTTACGATGTGCTATCCATGAGCACCTTCATGTCTCAACAGAACCTCCAAAATAGCCCCACACTTTTTGGCCTCGGCACCGTTCCCACTGGCGCAACGATCTTCGACGCCGCTTGTCCTGCCGGCTGCCCCGGAATCGGAAACATTTTCACGACAGGCATCACCATCCCAGGATCTGGCCTTACTTGGAAGGATCAAACTACTCCGATTTATCCCTCCAACGTTACTGCCCTCGTAACGTGTAGCACCACTTCTCCCTGCAACACCTTCGCTATGGAGCGCAATTTCCGCACTCCCTACATTGAAAACTGGACGCTGGGCATTCAACACTCTTTCACCGGCAAGGTCGCACTGGACGTCACTTACGTTGGCAACCATGGCGTGAAACTTCCCGGCATCGTTGACCTCAATCAGCCCGCTCCGAACATGGGCAATCCAGTTTTGCCTTTTGCCGCGAGTTACCCATATCTCGGCATCATTAACCAGCTCTCGAATATTTATGGGTCGACTTACAACGGTTTGCAAGCAACTCTCACTGCCCGGAACTATCACGGCCTCGAATTCGTAGCTGGGTACACTTATTCTCATGCCTTGGATGACTTGTCCTCAAACTGGGTGGCGTTCCTTCCGCAAGACAGTGCCCATCCGAATTTGGATCATGCCAGCGGCGACGAGGATCTTCGCCACCGCTTTACTTTTTCCGTGACTTATACCCTTCCCGAGAAAAAGACCAGGAGTCAGCTCCTGGAAGGCTGGCAGCTCAATACCATCGTCACTGCGCAGTCTGGACAACCGTGGAATGTCAATGATCAGATCTTTGGCTTCAGCGGAGTTGGCGAAGCCTCCGACCGCTGGGATTTCTTCGGCAAACCGTCTGATTTCAAGTCCATTGGTCCCAATGGGATTCCGTGCTTCGGTCCGGGCGGTGGTGGTGCCTGCACAGGCGCCATCCCGCAGGCCTGCCTCAGCGCCGCTGCTAGTGTTGGCCCGAATGCAACTGCGAGTCTCACCGGAGTCGGGCTCCCCAACGGAGTTGCGCCTACGGGCTTCTGCTACATGGTCGGCAGTTCCGTGCTGATTCCCAATGCGTTTGGGAGCTTCGGCACTATGGGCCGCAACATCTTCCGTGATACCGGTTTCCACAACGTCGACCTCTCTGTCTCCAAGGCCTTCAAATTCGGAGAACGAGTAAGGGCTCAATTCCGCATCGAAACCTTTAACATATTCAATCACCCCAACTTCGCCAATCCGAATGGCGCTACCAGCGGCTATGGCCAAAACGCGTTCGCAGATCCGTCCCAGGCTGGTTCTTTCGGCTGTGGCTGTTCCACGCCGGACGCCGCCGCCTTCAACCCCGTCCTCGGTTCGGGCAGCAACCGCGCCATTCAGTTGGGCTTGAAGTTCCTCTTTTAACGCCATTGAGCGGATGGAAATCAAGGAGGGGCCGGGCATTCCCGCGGCCCCTTTTTCATGTATAAGAGAATACGCAGCTTCATGGGAGGCTACAGAATCGATGAGACGCTACCCCTTCGTCGCGAGTGCGCCTGTCCTTGGCGTCATGCTCGGCGGCATCTTGGTTTTCCTGTCCGTCAGCTCCGTCGCGGTTTCCGCCGACGATCAATCCATTCTTCAAGCCGATCGCGAGTTTGTCCAAGCTGCCACAAAAGGTGATACCTCAACGGTCGTCAGAGTCCTGGACACAGAATTTACGTGGACGGACGCCGAAGGCAAGACTCGAAGCCGAGCGGAAGTCCTCGATTCTCTCCCCACGCCCGCGCTCGGCAACGAAAGCGGCGCGCAATTGAAGCAACAGATTCACAGCCAGGTTGGCGCCGTGATGTCCGGTCGCGACAAGACTCATGTCCTGCGCATCTGGGTAAAGCGTCCCGCGGGCTGGCGTTTGCTCGTCTATCATGAAGTCACTCTCGGCCGTCAAGCCTCTGGGCCAGGCGGTACTGGAGTAAAGGATTGCGAAAACCCCTGTAAGACCCTGCCCTACAAGCCCAAAAATGAATCCGAGCAAGCGATCATCACTTCCTGGCAGGCTCTCGAGACCGGGGTTACCAATCACGACTCCTCGGCTTGGTCTCCGCACATCGCCGACGAGTTCGTCATGCTCGGCTCCAGCAACGACCATCCCCTCAGCAAGGCCGACCGCATCGCCACTCTCAATCTGCAGAAGCAAACCGGCTTCGCCTCCGCGCCCGCCCCGCTCGTTTCAGCGCAGATGTTTGATTTCGGAGATGCCGTGGTGATGACCTGCCAACATCAGCCGTACACCGGCAAGCCAGTTCACGTAAGCCGTCTGTGGATCAAGAGGAATGGCCAGTGGGTAATGTCGATCAGCTACCAGACGACCATGCAGGCCGCCCCAGCCAAGCCCTCCTAGAATACCCAAAGTTGCGGGATGGGTTTACAATGCTTGCGATACAGGTGTCTCCCTCCACCTGAGTCGCACTGTCGCCGAAGGAGGCTTTGTGAACTCTGTCCTCGATCGCCGCAGTTTTCTTCGCGTCTCCGCCGTCGCTGGCGGAGGCATTCTCGTCGCTCTCCATTTCGAACCCGTCGCCGAAATCTTTGCGCAAGCGCCCCAGGCTCCGGCCGCCGCTTTCCTGCCCACCGCGTTCCTGCGCGTCGCCGCTGACGGCATCGTCACCATCCTCGCCAAGAATCCCGAGGTTGGTCAGGGTGTCAAAACGCATCTCCCCATGATCATCGCCGACGAACTCGACGTCGATTGGAAAGATGTCCGCATTGAGCAAGCCGATCTCGACGAAACGAAATACGGCCCGCAGCGCGCCGGTGGCAGCACCTCAACTCCCACCAATTGGGAGCCCCTCCGCCGCGTCGGCGCCGCTTGCCGCCAGATGTTTGTCAGCGCCGCCGCGCAAAGCTGGTCTGTTCCCGAATCCGAGTGCCAAACGTCCTCCGGCCGCGTTATCCACCAACCGTCAAAACGCACCCTCTCTTACGGCGCGCTCGCCGAAAAAGTCGCCACTCTCCCCCCGCCCGATCTCAAATCCGTCAAGCTCAAGGATCCCAAAGACTACAAAATCATCGGCCAGCCTATTCACAGCGTGGACAACTACTCCATCGTCACCGGGAAAAATCTTTACAGCATCGACTTCAAAGTTCCCGGCATGTTGTACGCCGTCTACGACAAGTGCCCCGTGTACGCGGGGAAGTGCACAGGCGCCAACCTCGACGAAATCAGGGCCCTGCCAGGTGTGCGCCACGTTTTTGAGGTGGAAGGCACGCAAGACCTACTGGGCCTGCATTGGGGCATAGCCGTCGTCGCCGACACTTGGTGGCAAGCCAACTCCGCCCGCAAAAAGTTGCAAGCGCAATGGAATGAAGGCCCCACCGCCAAGCAAAGTAGTGAAGGCTTCCAGAAGCGCGCCGACGAACTCTCAAAGCAGCTGCCTGCCATCACGATCCGCAGCGACGGCGACGCCGAAAAGGCCCTGCAGTCCGCCGCAAAAATCGTCGGGGCCGCTTATGCTTATCCCTTCCTCGCGCATGCCCCCATGGAGCCGGAGAATTGCCTCGCCCACTACCACGACGGCAAACTCGAGTTTTGGTCGCCAAGCCAAACGCCCGAAAATGGGCGCCTGCTGGTCTCCAAAGTTCTCAACATTCCTCACGATGACATCATCGTCCACCTCAAGCGCGCTGGCGGTGGATTCGGCCGCCGCCTCACCAACGACTATATGGTCGAAGCCGGCGCCATCGCCAAACGGATCGGCGTTCCTGTCAAACTCCTGTGGACCCGTGAGGACGATTTCCACCACGATCACTATCGCCCTGCCGGTTTTCATTACCTCAAGGGTGGCATTGATTCCTCCGGCAAACTCGTCGCCTGGCGCAATCATTTCATCAGCTTCGGCGAAGGCCAGCAGTTCGCTCCTTCCGCCAACATTCCCGGTAACGAGTTTCCCGGCACTTTTCTCCCGGACTTTTTCTTCGGTGCCTCGCTTATGCCTCTCGGCGTTCCCACTTATGCGCTGCGCGCCCCTCGCAGCAATGCATTCTCGTGGGTCTTCCAATCTTTCACCGACGAACTCGCCCACGCCGCCGGAAAAGATCCCGTCCAGTTCCGCCTCGATCTTCTCGGCGCCCCGCGCGTCGCCAGCGCCTCAGCGACTCCCAATTCCGGTGAAATCGATGTCGACGCCGTCCGCATGACCGGCGTTCTCAAACTCGTCGCCGAAAAATCCGGTTGGGGCGCCCGCAAACTCCCCAAAGACACTGCCATGGGCGTCGCTTTCCAATTCGCTCATCGCGGTTATTTTGCGGAAGTCGTCGAACTGCGCGTCGATGCCAACAAGAAAATCAAGGTCAACAAAATCTGGGTGGCCGGCGACGTTGGCAGCCAGATCATCAATCCCAGCAACGCCGAAAATCAAGTCCGCGGCGCGGTCATCGAAGGGCTGAGCTCCGTCATGTCCTATGAAATCACCATCGATAGCGGTCGTGCCGTCCAAAGCAATTTCCACGAATATCCCCCGGTCCGCATGAACCAGGTGCCAACCGAAATCGAAGTTCATTTCCTCAAGACCGACAATGCACCTACCGGCCTCGGCGAACCGGCCCTCCCGCCGGTCCTTCCCGCTGTTTGTAACGCCATCTTTTCCGTCACCGGCGAGCGCATCCGTTCCTTGCCGCTCTCCAAACACGGCTTCTCCTGGGCCTGACCTTCTACTCCTTGCTGATGTAGGGCACGATACATCGTGCCCCTCTCCACGCTCACTGCTTCTCTTTCAATTTCTTCAGCATCTCCACGGCATTCTGGTTTTTGGGGTCAAGCTGCAGCGACTTTTCATAGTTTTGAATCGCCAGCTCCTTTTGCCCGGCTTTCATGTATGCTTCGCCCAAACTGTCGTAGACGTTGCCCGACCCCGGATACTCCTCCGCGTTGCGTTGGAACACGGTAATCGCGTCCTGCGTTTGGCCAGAGGAAAGCAGCACGTAACCCAGGCCGTTGAGCGTCCTCTCTTCGACCTTGTACTCCGCCGACGGTGATTTTTTGAGTTCCGCGTACCGCTGGAGCGCCGCTTGGGTGCCCTTTGCCTTCGCGATCAGCACCAGCATGGGGAACGCCCCTTGCCCGGCGGGTTTGTAATTCCAGCCATACTCTTTCGCGACGCCCCGCAACAGAATGTCACCGACGGCGATCCCGTTGTCGGAGTTCGCCATGATCGCCAAGCCTTTCCCTGATTCCGCGTTCATCGTGAGGATGGCCTGAAAGCCTTCGTCTGCGCCGTTGTGACCAAACTGCCCGGGATTGTTCTTGTCCATAAAAAATCCGAGCCCCGCCTCTTCCAACACAGGAGTAAGCATTTCATTGGTCATCTTTTCGGAAAGTACGCGGTTCGACTTGCCATGTTTTGACAGCGCAATTTCAATCGCAAACTTGCTCAAATCCGTAGGCGTAGTCCACAAACCCGCCGCTGCCATCTCCGGATAAATGTGCCATCTGCCATGCACCACTTTCCCGTCCGCATAGGTTCCGCTCGCCGTCATGACCGCTCGCCCCGAAGGCAGCGGCTGCTCATAGCTGCTGTCCGCCATGCCAATTTTGTCCAGCACCAACTCGCGCATCAGCCCGGGAAAGCCCTTGCCGGTGACGTCCATCATGAGCTGCTGCTCGATCGTAACCCCGCCGCCCGAGTAGACTTCCTTGGTTCCCGGCAGAATATCTACGCGGATCGGCGCGGTGTTCGCCGGCTTCTCGCCGTTGAAAACCTGCACCAGCGTCGGCACCGTGTCGTTTACGTCGTATCCGGGAAAACCATGAACTGTTAACCCTGCGGTATGCGACATCAATCGCCGCAGCGTTACATTTTCATTCTTCGTAAACTCGTTTTCCGGCACTTTCCACGTCTTGAGCTTTTCATTCACGTTCTCATTGAGCTCCAGCTTGCCATGTTCGACAAGGTAAAGCGCTCCCGTCGCCGCCACTGGCTTGCTGATCGAGCCTGCCTGGAACAATGTTTTCACAGTAACCGGCGTGCTCGATCCGCTTTCAATCACCCCATACCCTTTGGCCCAAACCATTTTGTAGTCGTCGATCACCGCAATACTCAGCCCCGGCACGTTGTAGAGCTTCATCAACTGCAAGAGGTCCATCCGCAGCGGTGCCAGGTTCTCCCCCATCGGCAGGTCGACCACGGTGGCTTCCACGCGATGAATGCGCGTTTCTTGATTCTCTTTTTTTGAGGGAGCATCGCTCGGGATCTTGGATTGCGCACCAGCCTGTAATGCGCACGAGAAAAAGAAAGCAATCGGTACAGCCAACCGGGTAATTCTCATCATGACAAGACGCACTCCTTCGTGGTATTGACGCCAGGACTTCCAAAATGTCGCAAAAGTATCACGCAGGTCTTCCCCGGGCCTCCCCAGTGTCTGGCCCCAAGGCAAGCCGCCGCAAACGCCCCCACCGGCAGCGTCAATATCCCCGCCACAAATCCCAGGAGAAATTTTCGCATCACGCCTCCCGATTCCGAATTGGCAGACGTTAGGAATGAACTCTTGGCCGCTTTGACGCCCTAGCGGGTCAAATAGTTAGTCGCCGGCCGGCGGGCTGCCGAAGTAAACTACTATCGAGCAAGAAATACGAGCAAGGAGGAACGCTTGCCTGAATTCTCGATTCTTGCTGCCGTTCAGCCAGGCGCGCCGCTAACCTGCTGAATCCCAAAGGCGTATGAGTAGCTACCTTTTTACATCCTCGCTTCCTTACCTCCGCCTTCCACCGCCAGCTTTCTTACCAAATACGGAATAATCACCTGCCTGAAAATCACCGGATCAGGCCATACTTTCACTTGCCGTCCCAGGTGCCCGCCCTGCGGATTGATCCACGCTTCCTTCGGCACGTCGCCGCTATTGAGAATCAAGTAGGCGTCCGATATCGGCACCTGCGAATCCAAAACTCCCGCGATCACCAGCATCGGCGCCATGGGTTTTCCTAGCAATCCTTGAGTCACCAGCGACATCTTCGGAAAAGTATTCGCCAGATCGTCGACCGTTTTCGCGTCTTCAAAAATCGACATCAGCGCCGGCCCAAGCCCGAAAAGATACTCGCGATTTCCGAGCGTCTTGTTAATCACGAAATCTTTCTGAAAGGTCGCGTCAGCCGGAGGCGACTGGGTTACGACAGCCTTCAGACGCGCGTGCTCCAGAATCGCCAGCTTCGTCGCCCAGTACGCACCGAAACTCTGGCCGTCCATTCCGATGCGCGTCTTGTCCACCTCCGGCCGCGTTTCGAGGTAATCGATCACGCGCGAGAATTCGCGTTCCGCGGTTTCGCTAGCCTTGATCGGAGCTTGCCCCGTTCCGGGAGAATCAAGACCAATAAATCCAATTCCGTACGGCAGGATGGCGCCAAAGTTCTCCGAGAGATCTTCTTTGCGGCTATCCAGCCCGCTAATGGCAATCACCAGCGGTACCGGGCCCTTCGCGTTTTTCGGCAGCCGCAAATACCCAACAATCTCCGAGCCTTCAAACGGAATGCGCACCACTTCGAGCGGCGGATCCATCAACCGCGCGTGCGCGAGAAACGCTTCCAGCGCTTTCCTGTAGGCGCGTTGCTTGCCGGGAGATGCCGGCACGGGCCATCGTGCGAACGAATACAGGCGCCAAGCTTTTACATAGAGCGCGCTTGCTTTGGCGGAGTCAGTGGCCCCGGCGGCTTTCGCTTGCGCCATGTAGCGGTCAGCCACGGCGCTGAACGCCGCGGCCCATTCGTCATAATCGGAAGTCTTGATCGCTGCAAACGCTTCCTTCACGTCGGCCGGATCGAGCCCGATCAGCGGATACATTCCATTTTCCGCGCGCTTGATTGCCTCGGTTTTAATTTCGTCGAGCGTCCGTTCTTTCTGCTGCGCCATGGCTGCGCTTGTGAACGCAAGCGCAAAAAGAATCACGGACAGCAAAGAACCAATTTGGTGGAGTCCGGCTCTAAAATGCATTCACTTTACCCCTTCCATCACCTTTGCCAGCGCCGCGCTGTAATACGTGGAGTCGTAATATTTTTCCGGCGCCGGCGGGTGCCCGCCCCATTGACCTTCAATCTCCGCGCGCAACTTCAAAACATTCTGGAATCCTTCCAGATCGAGCCGCGCATCCGTAGCAAATCCACCTGGATGATTTATGGTGGATTCATAGGTCTCCGCCGCCACTTCCGGCGCAAGATGCGATTCCCTGACCAGCAGTTCAATCACTTGCTGCTTGTTGGCGGGTGCCATGATCCACTGTTGCGCTTCGATGCAAGCGGCGAGAAACAGAATCAACGCGTCGTGGCGTTCCTTGGCCCAGGCGCGCTCTAGAAAGTACCCCGCCGCCTGGTACGGTCCAATCAGTTCTTGCACCGATCCAACGCTCGCAAAACCTTCGCGCTTTGCGACGATGGACGACGGTGGGCCGAGCATCGAGCCGGCGAATTCCTTGTGTTCACGCATCGCCGCCAGCCGCGCTGGCGTCGCACCAAAAGGTTTAATTTCGTAATCTTTGCCGGCTTCCATGGCATTCAGCAGGAGAATTTTTTTCATTTGCAGCGCGTAAGCCGTGTTCGGTGCGTCTACGATCAAAGTTTTTCCGCGCAAGTCCTTGATCGATTTAATTTCCGGCTGGGCCATCAATTCATTTTGTGAACCTTCGCCGCCCATCACGATGATCACATCCTGATGAGCAAGCTCGACCATCGCCACGGCGTTGTCGACAGCCAGGTAAGCAAGATCGCCTTTCCCTGCCGCCAGGTTCGCTCGCAATACGTCAGAGTTCGGCAGATTTTCCGTGTCCACTTCGACGCCATACTTTGCAAAAATTCCCCGTTTGTCCGCTGCGACAAACTGCAGCGGGCGCCCCAACAATGTCAGTACTTTGATTTTTTGCCGGCCCGGTGCTTGCGCGAACGCGCTACTGGCGAGAAAAACACCAATGAAGACTGCATAAAAAACTTTCTTATATTTCTTCACGCGGCACCTTCATTCAGTTTGTCGAGCGACCATTCCGTGACTGGCATCGGATCGAGAATCGGCTTCCCAAGATTCGGGCAGCTCAACGCGTACAAGCCGGTGTCGGTCGCGGTCCAAATGATATTGCGATCCCATTCGATGAAAACATTGTCCACCGTGCGGTCGTAGCTTCCGAATTGTTTTAGATCGCCGCCCTGCGGTGGAACGAAGTAGGCAACTTCTTCGGGCTTGTAAAGGTCTCCGATGTCGTAGCAGCGCAGCCCGGCAATGAAATAGGAATAAGCAATAAATTCCTGACGCGGTTTCCCCGGCGCCTTCAAGTGCGGCGGATTGTGCGCGCCGAAGCGCCCGCGTTTGAAGCAGAAATCGCGGTACGGCGCTTCCGGCGGAGGAACGGGCCGCGGAAGCTGCGCCACTGGAACCGGATGTTGTTCATCGCGAATGTCGATGACCCAGTTCGGCAGATAAATTTGGTTGCAGTCGGAGTTTGTTGTTTCGCCGTTGGTAATGACGAATCCGCGTTCCAGGATGCCGCAATAAATGGTGTGAAAGGCGATGCCCATTCCGGAATATTGCGCGGGAGGTTCGAATCTCCCGATTTCTCTTTGGTGCGCCGGATCGGAAAGATCAAGAATGATAAAACCGTTGCAACCGAATGCACCGTAGCCACGGTTGCCGCCGTCTTCAAGTCTTTTCGGAACGTACACAGGACCGTGCAGCCCGGCGAATGGCGTCTGGTCCGCGACAACTCTTGGTGGAACGAGTTTTGACCAAATCCACTTGTTGTATTCGGCTTCTTCACCCTTGCGCGAGCCGGGAACCCACCACATGGAAACTTCTTTCGCGTTCGAAGGGTCGGAAGCATCGACGATCATGTTGCCGTTCACCAGCTGCCGAAAGTAAGCTGGTTGATGGATGAAAGTTTCATCCGGTGCCGTGTCCAGATAGGCGTACTTTCCGCCGTCATAATAATTTCGGTGGGTGCCTTGGCCGGTCGCGCCGGTGCTGAACTCCGAGAGTTTTACGATTTTCGATGGATCGGTGACATCGTAGAAGCGCACGCCGCGAAGTCCCTGGTAATTTTTCCGCTTGTCATCAAGGTGCGGGTCGTCGTACTTGCCCATGGGTGCTTCCGGAGTAGAATCGGTAATCGGCGTCTGCGCACCGGTCATGAGAATCCACTTCTTCAGGTTCTTATTGAAGGCTACCTGGACCTGGTTCCCCTGGAAACCTCCTTTGTTAAACATCTGGGGTTTTCGAACGTTACTGATGTCGATTACGTCTCCCTGCTGAAACATGTAGCGCCGATCGCCGATGGACATAATCTGCATCTTGCCGTTGCGAACGTGGCCGGGCATGAAGTGGGCGAGGAGTTCCATGTTTCGAAGGTACATGCGACGATCGAGGTAGCTGATACTGTTGGGAGAAGGATGACCGTGGTGGTCGGCCCAGGCGGCGATGGAAGAACCCGCAAGAGCGAGCCCGGCGCCGGCAGTGGTTCGAAGGAATTGACGGCGGGATGGCCGGGAAGGCGTATCCTCGGGATGCTCCAACCTGTTCAATCGGGGGATTCGACCGCGAGTGGCAGACTTCTTTCTCATATTTTGGCCGCTCCTTGGAGACGGATTGCAATTTGGCCTTGTTCCGCGGTTTTGGCCTGGCGGATGGGGCGCTTGAAGGCAAGCGCATGGCGCACCCCCTCCCAAGCCGGAAATTGCCAAAATCTGTCTCAGGAGGTAGGACCGCTGTACCACTGGCGGACGAACGGTGTCAAGAAGTTTCGTCTATAGGGCGGAGGAAATTGTAGTTAGCATGTGAAGCGGGAATCGCTTGGGGTATAGTGGTCCGACCAACATAGAGCAATAACGCCGGAAGCAAGCCAAGAGCTGCATCCGTTCCAACGATAGCCTGAGCATAGACTCGCTTACAATAGACGGGCCGCCTACTATCGATCGAATTAGCGAAGAGCCGCGAGGAGAAAAGAGCATGGCGATAGCAACCGTCAACCCAGCCACTGGGAAGGTAGAAAAAACATTCGAACCGCTCTCAGACGCGCAGATTGAAGTGAAGCTGCAGACCGCGGCGGACACGTTTCTAAGATACCGCCACGTGCCCTTCGCTGAGCGTGCACAGATGATGATGAAGGCCGCAGAGATCCTGGAAAAAGAGAAGGAAACCTTCGGTCGGGTGATGACCACCGAAATGGGGAAAACCTTCCGGTCGGCTGTCGATGAAGCGGCGAAGTGTGCCTGGGTGTGCCGCTATTACGCGGAGAACGCGGAGAAGTTTCTAGCAGACGAAATCGTGGAAACGACAGCCAGCCGCAGCTACATTCGCTACCAGCCGCTGGGCGCGGTGCTGGCGGTGATGCCCTGGAATTTTCCGTTCTGGCAGGTGCTGCGATTCGCGGCCCCTGCGTTGATGGCCGGGAATGTGGGGCTGTTGAAACACGCTTCGATAGTCCCACAATCAGCGCTGCTGATTGAAGATCTGTTTCGCCGAGCCGGCTTTCCGACGGGATGTTTTCAGACGCTGCTGATCGGTTCTAACAAAGTAGATCGCATGCTGGGAGATCCGCGCGTAATGGCCGCCACACTGACGGGGAGTGAGGGAGCCGGAATTGAAGTAGGCATGGGCGCAGCCAAGAGAATCAAGAAGGTGGTGCTGGAACTAGGAGGAAGCGATCCCTTTATCGTGATGCCGAGCGCGAACTTGGAGGTAGCGACGGCCACTGCAGTGAAAGCTCGGATTTTCAATAACGGACAGTCGTGCATCGCGGCGAAACGGTTTGTTGTGGCCGAGGCGATCGCGGAGAAATTTGAACGGCTGTTCGCGGAGAAGATGGCGGCGCTAAGAGTCGGTGATCCGTTCGATGAAAAAACGGAACTCGGGCCGCTCTCGACGGCCGATGGACTGGCTGAATTGGACCGGGATGTGAAGAAGACCGTTGAAGCCGGCGCGAAAGTTCTGACCGGGGGCAAGCCGCTGGATCGCCCTGGGAATTTTTATGCCCCGACGGTATTGACAAATATTCCCAATGGTTCGCCGGCCCACAAGGAAGAGCTATTTGGACCGGTAGCCAGCGTGTTCCGGGCGAAAGACCTGGATGATGCGATTCGGATCGCGAACGACAGCCGGTTCGGGTTAGGGGCAAGCGCCTGGACGAACGACAAAAAGGAGCGCGAACGCTTCATCAACGACCTGGAATCAGGCATGGTGTTCATCAATCGCATGGTGGCGTCCGATCCGCGGATCCCGTTCGGGGGAGTGAAGTGGTCGGGGCACGGGCGGGAGTTGGGGGCCCATGGAATCCGAGAGTTCACCAACATCAAGACGGTTTGGATTGAAGAGGCCTCCTAAGCTGGTTGCGGGCCGGAGGCGGCGGTGGTAGATTGGTCTGACAACTCAACCAGGTTCTGACGAGTCCCACGTCAAATAACTGGGTTTAGGCGAAGTCTCTTTGGTACGGCCGCCGTACCAAGGAGCGAAATGATTTCTTTCCCGGGAGGATGTGATGTACAAGATCGTCCGTTCCTCTCGCCTGTACGAGCAGATTGTCCAGCAGGTCGAAGAATCCATCCACAAGGGCGCCATGAAGCCCGGAGACCAACTTCCCCCCGAACGTGAACTGGCTCAACAATTTGGCGTCAGCCGCACGGCGGTTCGGGAAGCCGTGAAAGCACTGCGCGAAAAGGGGCTGGTGGAAGCCTACCCCGGGCGCGGGACCTTTATAACTGACGGCACCTCGTACTCGATGCGGCAGTCTCTCGACCGGATGCTGCGAGTGGGACAGGCGGAAGGATCAGGTTTTTTGGCGGAAGTGCGGGAAATCCTGGAGCCGGAAATTGCCGGGATGGCGGCGACGCGTGCCGATGCGGAAGATCTGGCCTCCATGCGGGAGCAGGTCAGGATCATGGACGACGCCCGGAAGGATCCCGATGCTTTTATTGAGGCGGATCTGGATTTTCACCTGACGCTGGCGGAGGCAGCGGCCAATCCGATCATACTTTCGCTGATCGATTCCATCGTCGGGTTGCTTCGAGAGCAGAGAATGGGGATCTTTCAGGTGGAGGGCGGTCCTGAGCGAGGGCAGTATCACCACAAGAAGATTTTGGAAGCGATCGAACATAAAGATCCGGCGGGAGCCAGAGAAGCAATGAAGGCGCACTTGCGGCAAGTGCGCGAAGATTCCAGGCGTGCGCCGGGCGGGCAGGAAATTTAAAACCAGTTTCGAGGTACTAAGTTGTAAGTTTTTGGTCAAAAAAGAGCTCGACGATGTTTGGTTCTTTTCGGCATTTGGGTCCAGATGCGATTTTCCGTTGTTGATATCAGTTTTGAGTTTTCGATGGAGACGAAGGATTCATGGCGAATCTGGGGTTTGTGGGACTGGGAGTGATGGGCAGCGCGATGGTCGACCGGCTGCTCGGCAAGGGCCACAGGGTTACGGGACACAACCGCACGCGTTCAAAAGCGGAGTGGCTCGTCAAAAAGGGGATGAAGTGGGCGGACTCGCCGCGCGCGGTGGTGGCGGCGTCGGACTTTGCCTTTTCGATGGTGACGAACTCCGCGGCGCTGGGAGCGGTGATGCATGGGCCGGACGGAGTGTTGGCAGGAGTGACGCCGGGCAAGATTTTTCTAGACATGAGCACAGTGAGTCCAGCCTACAGCCGCGAAGTTGCGGCCAAAGTGAGGGAAAAGGGCGGGGACATGGTGGACTCGCCGGTTTCCGGAAGCGTGATCACGTTGCAGGAGGGCAAGCTCTCGGTGATGGTAGGCGGGCGCAAAGAGACGTTCGAAAAAGTGAAGCCGCTATTACTGGACATCGGGCCGAAGGTCACGCACGTAGGGGACAACGGTTTAGCGCTGGTGATGAAGATTGGCACGAATCTGAGCCTGGCGGTGCAGATGCTGGCGTTTTGTGAGGGCGTGCTGCTAGCGGAAAAGAGCGGAATTGCGCGGGAAACCGCGGTAGATGTACTGACGCATAGCGTCATTGCGTCGCCCATGGTCGAATATCGCGGGCCGTTCATTTTGAAGAAGCCGGAAGAGGCGTGGTTCAACGTCAACATGATGCAGAAAGACATGAATCTGGCCCTGGAGCTGGGGCGGCAACTGGATGTGCCGATGCCGACGACGGCGATTACGAACGAATTTCTGACCGCAGCGCGGGGAATGGGATTAGTGGAGAAGGATTTTGCGGTGATGTTTGATGTTTTGGCGCAGATGTCTGGAGTGAAGCCATGACACTGGCAACGGATCAATCCAAAACCAAAGCAGAAGCGAAAACCGAGCACTGGATGAGGATGTACCGGCGGATGGTGATGATCCGGGAGTTCGAAGAGCAGGTGAACGAACTTTATACCCGCGCACTAATGCCGGGACTGGCGCACCTCTACATCGGCGAAGAAGCGGTGGCGGTGGGAATTTGCGAAGCGTTGCGCGGGGACGATTACATCACGAGCACGCACCGCGGGCACGGGCATTGCGTGGCGAAGGGAGCTTCGCCGGACCGGATGTTCGCTGAGTTGCTGGGCAAAGAGGCGGGATACTGCCGGGGCAAGGGCGGGTCCATGCATATTGCCGACCCTGCGACGGGAAATCTGGGGGCCAATGCGATCGTCGGAGGCAGCGCGGGAATTGCCACCGGAGCGGCACTTTCTTCGAAGAGATTGGGGACCGGTCAAGTGGCGGTTTGCTTTTTTGGGGAAGGAGCGCTGGGGCAGGGAGTTCTGTATGAAGTGATGAACCTGGCAGCGCTTTGGAAATTGCCGGTGATTTACGTTTGCGAAAACAATTTATATACGGAGTACACACACTATTCGGAGACGACGGCCGGTGACATTCTGGCGCGGGGAACCGCGTTTGGCGTGCAAGCCGAAAGCGTGGATGGGCAGGACGTGCGAGCGGTTTACGAGACGGCGCACCGGCTGGTGGAGCGCGCGAGGAAGGGCGAAGGGCCGGCGCTTCTAGTGTGCAGCACGTATCGCTACACGGGACATCATGTGGGCGACATCAACAGGGAATATTACCGTTCGAAACAAGAAGAGCTCGAATGGAAGACCAAGCGGGACCCCATTAAGAATTATATGCAGTGGCTGGTGGAACAAAACTATTCGGATGAACGAAAGCTGAAGGAAATCCAGGAAGAAGTGCGGGCGGAGATTAAAGCGGCGGTGGAGTTTGCGATCGCCGCGCCGTATCCGAGTGTGGACCAAGTGGACCAGGACGTTTATGCCTGAAGTAGCGACGAGAGAATTGACGTTTGCACAAGCGGTTCGCGAAGCGCTCGCGGAAGAGATGCGACGCGATAAACGCGTGTGTATTTTTGGCGAGGACGTAGCGGAAGCGGGAACGCCGTTCAAAGTTCTGTCCGGGCTGGTGGAGGAATTTGGCGCGGAACGCGTCATTGACACGCCCATTTCGGAGGCCGGCTTCACGGGCATGGGAGTCGGGGCAGCGATGACCGGCTTGCGCCCGGTGGTCGATATCATGTTCGGCGATTTTTTGACGCTGACGATGGACCAGATGGTGAACCAGGCAGCCAAGGTGCACTACATGTCCGGCGGGACTTGGAAAGTGCCTATGGTACTGCGCACGACGCTGGGAGCGACGCGGCGTTCGGCGGCGCAGCATTCGCAGTCGCTGCATGCGTGGCTTTGCCATGTCCCGGGGTTGAAGGTGGTGATGCCCTCGACGCCATACGATGCGAAGGGTCTTTTGAAGTCGTCGATTCGAGACGAGAACCCAGTAATCTTTTTTGAAGACAAGATGATGTACAAGCTGAAGGGCCCGGTGCCAGAAGAGGAGTACACGATTCCGTTGGGCATAGCGGACGTGAAGAGGGAAGGCCAAGACCTCACGATTGTGGCGACCAGCAGTATGGTGCAAGTGGCACTGGGCGTGGCGGAAATGTTGGAGAAGATTGGATTGAGCGCGGAAGTGATTGATCCGCGGACGATGTGGCCGCTGGATGAGAAGACCTTGGTGGAGTCGGCGAAGAAGACTTCGCGGGCGATGGTGGTGGACGAAGGCTACGGGCGATATGGAGTGACCGGAGAGATTGCTTCGGTGATCGCGGAGGGCGCGTTCTATAGCTTGGAAGCGCCAGTGAAGCGGATGGGGGCGATGCACGTGCCGATTCCGTTTTCGCCGCCGTTGGAAGACGTGACCGTGCCGACGGAGCAAACGGTGTTTGAGGCGGCGCGGGCACTTTGTGGGAAGGCGTGAGTCGCGCGGAATGAGAGGTGCGAGATGGCGCTGAAAACATACGGGCCGATGGCGGTGGATTGGGAAAACCGTATTGATTTTGACCGGCTGCGGCGGGAACGGCTGGCGCGGGCGAAGGCCTTGCTGGCGAAATCAGAGATGGGCGCGCTGCTTTGTTTTGACATGAACAATGTGCGGTACCTGACGGCGACACACATCGGGACGTGGGCTCAGGACAAGATCAGCCGGTTTTCGCTGCTGCCGCAGAATGACGAGCCGATTCTGTGGGATTTTGGATCAGCAGCGAGGCATCATCAACAAAATTGTCCGTGGCTGGGGGAGCGTTCGCGGCCGGGGATTCCGCTGCTGCGCGGGGCGATGTCGCCGGAAATGGGGCGCGCAGAAAACGTGGCGCGAAAGATCAAAGTAGAGCTGGAGAAACGAGGGCTGCACAAGGAGCCGCTCGGAATTGATGTAGTGGAGCCGCCGATTCTTTTTGCGCTGCAAAAAGAGGGCATCAAGATTGTTGATGGACAGCAATTGATGTCAGACGCGCGAGTGATCAAGACACAGGATGAGATTTCGCTGCTGAATCATTCGGCGATGATGGTGGACGCAGCCTACGACGAGCTCTATCGGGCAATGAAGCCGGGGATGAGCGAGAACCAGGCGGTGGGCCTGGCGAGCAAAGTTTTGTACGACCTAGGCTCGGAATATGTCGAAGCGGTGAATGCGATTTCGGGGGAGCGGTGTAATCCGCACCCGCATGTTTTTTCGGATCGCGTGCTGCGGCCCGGCGATCCTGTTTATTACGACATTTTGCATTCGTATATGGGCTACCGGACTTGCTATTACCGATGCTTCACGATCGGGTATGCGTCGCACGCGATGATCGATGCTTACAAGCGTTGCCGCGAATATTTGGACGCGGCGATTTCACTAGTGCAGCCGGGACGGACGACGGCGGAGATTGCATCGGTGTGGCCGAAGGCGGAGGAGTTTGGATTTCCGGATGAAGAGGCGGCGTTCGCGCTGCAGTTTGGACACGGCATCGGGCTGGCGATTTGGGAAAAGCCGGTGATTAGCCGGATGGTTTCGCTGGAGCATTCGCACGAAATCAAGCCAGGGATGGTCTTCGCCCTGGAAACGTTCTGGCCATCGACGGATGGATGGAGCGCGGCGCGGATTGAAGAGGAAATTGTGGTGACGGAAACCGGGCATGAAGTAATTACGCGATTTCCCGCGGAGCAATTGATGGTGGCGGGCGCGCACTATCACACCGTCACTGGGCCGCTCTCCACGACCCGCGAGCATGAAGCGCCGCCCAGCAGACGCGTGAAAGAAATGGTGGCGGCCAGCGCGAAAGCTGAAGGAGTGGCGTCTACGGACTGAAGGTGCGTCCCCTGGCTCCGAACAACAATTATGGCGATCAGTGTGGTGATGCCTGCGCTGGAAATGGCGCAGGAAACCGGGAAGCTGCTGGCCTGGCGAAAAAAAGAAGGCGAACGCGTCACGAAGGGCGAGCCTTTGCTCGAAATCGAGACCGATAAAGCGGTCGTTGAAGTGGAAGCTCCAGGAGACGGGATTCTTGCTGGGATAGCGGCGGATATCGGGGCGGTGATCCCGGTCGGGCAAACGATTGCGTGGCTCGTCGGTCCGGGCGAGAAGCCTCCTGCAAAATCAGAGATGGCGGCGGCGCCTGCGGCGCGGGCGTCGAGCGGCCCGGAACGAACAACTGCGGCAGTAGTTGCGCCGCTCGCCGCACCGCACGCAGGAGCGGCTCAACTGATTTCGCCAAAGGCGCGGCGGCTGGCAAAAGAACTTGGCGTGGAGATCGGCCAGATTCGTGGAACGGGCCCGGATGGGACGATTACTTCGGAAGATGTGCAACGCGCAGCTGATTTGAAAGGTTCGAAGGGTGCGGTTAGTGCAGGTGCTTCGGCCGATGCGGAATCGCTAAGCCAAGTGGCACGTTTGATGGCCGAGCGGACGACCGAGAGCTGGACCAGCGTGCCGCATTTTTTTCTGGTGCGAGATGTGGATTGCAGCGAATTGGTTGCGGCGCAGAAAAAATGGAGCGCTGAGGCAGAGAAGGCGCAGAGTCCGGCCCCAACGATTACAGATCTGTTGATCGGAATTTTGGCGCGAACCCTGGCGAAACATCCGCGGATGAACTCGAGCTGGACGGCGGAGGGAGTTCGTTCGAATGCGGAGATCAACATCAGCGTGGCAATGGCCGTGAAGGATGGCGTGGTCGGTGCTGTGATTCACAAGGTGAACACGGCGAAGATTGGAGAAATCTCTCGACTGCGCCGGGAGTTGACGGAGCGCGCGCGGGCAGGCCGGTTGCGACCGGCAGACATTACCGGCGGGACGTTTACGCTCAGCAATCTGGGAATGTACAAGGTCGATGCGTTCAGCGCGATAATCACGCCGCCGCAAGCCGCGGTCCTGGCAGCGGGAAGCATTGCCGATCGTGTTGTTCCTGTCGATGGAAAACCGGGCATCCGGCCGATGATGACCATGACGCTTTCTAGCGATCACCGCGTCGTGGACGGTGCCCGAGCAGCAGAGTTCTTGAGCGAATTGGCGGACGCCATTCGCGAGCCCGAGAAGGTGTTGTAACGGTTGCGTTCACAAGAATCCTTGGAAGGAAGAAGAATACTTCTCGAGCCGCGTAGCTCCCGGCCCCCACTATGACGCCGCCCAATCCGCGCAAGCAGGCTTTTTACGCAAATTCGTCGGTACAAGTGCTGTTCGCCATTGGCGCGGCGATCGCGCTGGGTTATCTGCGGCCGGCAACGGCGATGGCCATGAAGCCGCTGGGTGATGCGTTCATCCGGCTGATCACGATGATCATCACGCTGATCGTCTTTTGCACCGTAGTGACGGGCATCGCGGGCATGCAGGACTTGAAGAAGGTCGGCCGGGTGGGCGGGAAAGCATTGATTTATTTCGAAGTAATCTCAACATTGGCGCTGTTCATCGGCTTGGTGGTCGGCAATGTGCTGCATCCAGGCAGCGGATTCAACGTCAATCCGGCCGCGCTGGATGCCAAAGCGGTGGCGGATTACGCAGGGCAGGCCAAAGCGCAGAGCGTTTCGGATTTTCTTATACACATCATCCCCACGACGGTGGTGGACGCTTTTGCAAAGGGCGACATCTTGCAAGTCTTGCTGGTTTCAATTCTCTTTGGATTTGCGCTGTCGGTGGCAGGACCGCGGTCGAAGCCGCTTTTGGATTTTTTGGATTTGCTGACGGACGCAGTATTTGGAGTCGTCAAGATACTGATGCGCTTCGCGCCGATCGGCGCTTTTGGCGCTCTGGCGTTCACCATCGGGAAGTATGGCCTTGCGTCGCTGGGGCCGCTGGTCAAGCTGATCGGCACGTTTTACATCACATCGATTTTGTTCGTGTTCGTTGTGCTAGGCGTGATTGCGCGGCTGGCGGGCTTCGGGATACTGCGATTTCTGTCCTACATCAAGGAAGAGATCCTGCTGGTGCTGGCCATCAGCTCTTCGGAGCCAGTCATGCCTACCCTGATGGCCAAGCTGGAAAAGCTCGGATGCTCCAAGGCGCTTGTTGGGCTCGTGGTGCCGACCGGGTATACGTTCAACACCGATGGGACGAGCATTTACATGACGTTGTCGGCGCTGTTTGTGGCCCAGGCCACGAACACACCTCTAACGCTCACGCAGCAACTGACGATTCTTGCCGTGGCCGTGCTGACTTCCAAGGGAGCCAGCGGCGTGCAAGGGGCGTCGTTCATCGCACTGGTGGCCACGATGACGGTGATTCCCACAATTCCCGTGGCGGGAATGGCGTTGATCCTGGGCATCGACCGGTTCATGAGCATGTGTCGCGCGACAGTGAATGTCATCGGGAATGGAGTCGCCACCATCGTGGTGGCGCGCTGGGAAAAGGAAATCGATCGAGCGACGCTGAATCAGAATCTGGCGTGAGGAGAAGCGTTGCGCTAAGGACACGGCTCCGCGATCAGCGGACAGGAGGCAGCCCATCGAATTGAGAATCGGAGCGGGCTAGGCTGCTATGGCAGAACGATTCGATATCGTTGTCGCGGGCGCCGGACACAACAGTCTGATTGCGGCGGCCTATCTGGCGAAAGCGGGCTATCGGTGCGTGGTCCTCGAAGGCCGCCCGATCGTAGGCGGAGGCGTGAAGTCCGCGCACTTGACCCTCCGCGGATTTACGCATGACGTCTGTTCCTCCGCGCACAACGGAATTCATGGGAATCCGATCTTGCGCGACGACGAGCTCAAACTAGGGGACTACGGACTCGAGTACATCTATCCAGACCCCGTTTTTCACATGCCATTTCCCGACGGCAGCTACCTGACGCAGTGGCGCGACCTCGATCGTACCTGCGAGGAATTTGCGAAATTCTCCAAGAAGGATGGCATCGCTTACCGGCGAATGATCACGGAGTACGAAACCGTCAAGCCACTTCTAAACGCGGTGACATTCACACCGATTGGTTTTGGGAAGCCGATCAACGAGCGCCTGGCGGACCACCAGCACGGAAAATTATGGCAACGGCGGCTGGCAATGTCGGCGTGGGAAATCCTTCGCGACGCTTTCGAACATGACCACTGCCGTGCGTTCATGATGGGCTGTCCTTATTCGCTACAGCCGGTCCAAGATCCCATGACGGCCCGAGCTGCCTATATTCCGTTGCACCAGCAGCGGGAGAGCCGTCCTCTTCCCAAAGGAGGGTCGGGAGCGCTGACGGAAGCATTAGCCCGCTACATCGAAGCACACGGCGGCGTGATCCTGCTGAACAAATGGATTAAGGCCCTGATCGTTCGGAATGAGAAGTGCACGGGAGTGGAGTGCGAGGATGGCAGCGCCTATCACGCGGAAAGGGCAGTGCTCTCGACCATCCATATCAAGCAGCTTGTCGACATGGCCCCGCGTGAATTGTGGGGGCAGGATTTTATCGACGGCGTAGACACGTGGAAAGCAGGCCTGACGCTGTTTGCCACAAATTATGCGACGACGGAACCGCCAAAGTATGCGGTGGGCGGCGGAACGCTCTCGCCAGTGCACTCCGGGATGATGGTCAGCGCCGATCGTGCAATGCGCATGAGCGTCGACTACACCGGCGGAGCGGTGAATCTTGAGGATCCTCCCCTGCATGTGATTTGCTGCAGTCTGGCTGACCCGACACGAGCGCCGGCTGGGATGCACACCGTGAAAATCGTTGCCTACCAGCCTTACGAATTGAACGAAGGACCTCAGCATTGGGATGCGATTAAGCAACAAGTCTCCGAAGCAAATTTGAATTACCTGCGGCGCTATTCACCGAATTTGAGCGAAGACAAGATTCTGGCGAGGACGATCGAAAGTCCGCTCGATCTGGAACGGATGAATCCGCACAACTGGCGCGGCAGTTGCCACGCAGGCGGATCGGGGCCGGCACAGTCGGGTGCGATGCGTCCCGTACCGGGCTGGGCGCAACACCGGATGCCAATTGCAGGTTTGTATCAAACTGGCGCGACAACGCATCCGGGTGGATCGGTAAGCGGCGGACCGGGGCGGAATGCGGCAACGGTGATGCTGAAAGATTTCGGGACGAGCATCGAGGAAGTCGTGAAGAGGAAAAGTTAAGCGAGGGTTCCAGCGAGGCGTGTGCATGGACAAAATCAGCAGGCGAGGGTTTGTGAAGACAGCGGCGCTCGCGCCACTTGCGGTCACGCCGTTTTCCATCGGCCAACAAGCGTCCAAAGAAGATCGCTTCGACATCGTAGTGGCGGGTGCGGGGCACAACAGCATGATTGCGGCCGCCTATTTGGCGAAGGCTGGGTATCGGTGCTTGCTGCTCGAGGGACGGCCAATCGTTGGAGGCGGCGTAAAGACCGCGTCCCTGACGCTCAAGGGATTCAAAGACGATGTTTGTTCGACGGCCCACACGTTTTTGCTCGACAATCCCATGATCAAAAACGACGAGCTTAAGCTCCGCGACTACGGGCTTGAATACGTCGATCCCGATCCGATCTTTCACATTCCGTTTGCCGACGGCTCCTATCTGACGCAGTGGCGGGACCTCGACCGCACATGCGCAGAGTTTGGGAAGTTCTCGAAGAAGGATGCGGCGGCGTACCGAAAAATGCTGGCGGAATTCGACTCCGTTAAACCGATTTTGACGGGAACGAGTTTCACGCCGATTGGATTTGGCAAGCCTTTGAACGATCAACTGGCGCAACAGCCGCGAGGAAAGCTGTGGCAGCGGCGGCTGGCGCTGTCGGCCTGGGAAATCATTCGCGACACGTTCGAGGAAGAGCATTGCCGCACGTTTATGCTTTACATGTCCCACTTAGCGGCTGAACCGCCAGACGCGCCGATGACCGGGCGTTTAGCCTACGGGACGGCGCGCCAGCAACACTCCGGACGTCCGTTCCCGAAAGGTGGCTCCGGATTATTGACCCAGGCGCTGGCGCGATTCATCGAGGCGCACAACGGAGTGCTGCTGACGAACAAATGGGTGAAGCGCCTAATCGTGGAGAACGGGAAATGCCTGGGCGTGGAATGCAGCGATGGAAGTTCGTATCGCGCCGAAAAGGCAGTCGTTTCGACGATTCACATCAAGCATTTGGTGGACATGGCCCCGCGCGAATTGTGGGGCGAGGATTTCATAGACGGTGTGGAAACGTGGCAGGCCGAACATGCCATGTTCGTTACGCACTATGCTACGTCGGAGGCGCCCAAGTTTGCCGGGGATGGCGGCGCACTCTCGCCTGTGGAGGCGGGCATTCTGGTTTCGCCAGAGCGGGCGCTGCGCTTTGCGTACGACGATGCCAGAGGCGTTGTCAATCTGGAAGATCCGCCGATGCAGATCATCTGCTGCAGCGTTGCCGATCCGACGCGCGCTCCCGCCGGGATGCACACCCTGAAGGTCATCGGCTGGCAACCCTACGAGCTCAAGGAAGGGCCCGAACACTGGGACAAGATCAAGAAAGATGTTTCCGACGCTTATCTCAAATATTTGCGGCGATATGCGCCGAATTTGACGGACGACAAGATACTCGCGCGATTTGTGGAGAGCCCGATCGATCTCGAGCGCATGAATCCGCATTTCTGGCATGGGAGCGCGCATGCGGGCGCGCAAAGCGCGTCGCAAACGGGACCGATGCGCCCAATGCCGGGCTGGGCTCAGCACCGCATGCCGATTCCGGGCTTGTACCAGACCGGTGCGACGACGTTTCCGGGAGGATCGGTGACCGGAGCGCCCGGGCGAAACGCCGCCACGGTGATGCTCAAGGATTTCGGGACCAGCATCGAGGAAGTGGTGAACCAGAAAGCGTAGTTGGAGCGGTGGAGCGCAGCAAATGCTAATTTGCGAGGTCAGCTCATGGTGAAAAGAATTGGGTGGAAGGCTGCCGCTGTGACGGGGGCAACGCTGGTCGCATTTTTCCTTACCACCGACCTCACCGCGCGAACGGCTGCTTCACCACAAGACGCGAAGAAGATGGTCCCGGACAATCCATCGGAGCACACACCACCCGTACAGCCAGTTCCTTACAGTCACAAAAAACATCTCGCGCAAGGTTTGGATTGCAAAGACTGTCACACGAATCCGGAGCCGGGCAAATTGATGACCTTTCCTGGAACGGACAAGTGCATGTTGTGCCACGCGGCAGTCGCCAAGGACAAACCCTCTATCGAGAAACTAGCCGAATATGCGAAATCGAAGCAAGCAGTTCCGTGGGTTCGCGTGTACCGGGTGCTCCCCGGTGTGGCGTGGAATCACCGCGTACATATCGAAGCAGGAGTAAAATGCGAGACGTGCCACGGACAGGTTCGTGACATGGAGGCAATGTCCGAAGTGACGAGCGTGACGACGATGTATGGCTGCTTAAACTGCCACGAAATGCATCAGGCCAAGACCGCTTGCGACACTTGCCACAAGCACTGATTCGGCTCAGAATTTTTGTGAGGAGGGGCAATGGCGATGGCCTTCGAAATGGAAGTAAACGGCAAGCGATATCCGGTCAGTTACCCTCCCGACACGCCCCTTTTGTACGTGCTGCGCGATGACCTCCGCTTGACCGGTACGAAGTACGGTTGTGGGGAAGGGCAGTGCGGCGCGTGCACCGTGCTGCTTGGGGGAGCGCCGCGCCGCTCATGTCAGATTCCCGTGAGTGCGGCCGTCGGAAAGCCCGTTACGACCATCGAAGGCCTTGAGAAAGATGGCCGCTTGCATCCCGTGCAGCAGGCGTTTCTCGACGCGGGCGCGTTCCAGTGCGCTTACTGCACTTCAGGGATGATCATGAGTAGCGTCGGACTGCTGCAATCGAATGCCAATCCCAGCCAGGCGGAGGTAGTCCAGTTCTTGCAGGGGAACGTGTGCCGCTGCGGGACGCATCCGCGCATCATCGAGGCTGTCCGTAGCGCGGCAAAAATGATGCGGGAGCGCGGGCGATGAGCGGCCTAAAGGGAAAAATTGTTTTCGAACCGGAGCGCTACGAGTTCCGCGCAGCGCCGATCCACCAATTCGATTTGGCTCGCCGGGACTTTTTCAAGATTCTTGGCGCAGGCATTGCAGTTTTCGCGACCGCGAAAGATGTTCTCGGCGCGCAGGAGACAGCTCCCGGGCACCACAGTTTCCACAATGAAGAACTTCCAAAAGACATCACCGCTTGGCTGCACATCGGCGAAGACGGCAGCGTAACCGGATTTACCGGCAAGGCCGAGATCGGCCAGAATATCCGAACCGCTTTGGCGCAGACTATCGCAGATGAACTGCGCGTGCCATTTGAAAGCGTACGAATGGTTACGGCGGATACGGCGCTGACACCGTTTGACCCAGGGACGTTTGGGAGCCGGACGACGCCGACGATTACGCCGCAATTGCGGCGCGTGGCGGCAGCGGCGCGCGACATTCTTGTGGAGGCGGCGGCGAAAGAATGGCGCGTCGCGCCGGAGAGCTTAGTTGCGGCCGGCGCGAAGGTCACCGATCCTGCATCTGGCCGCTCATTTACGTATGCGGACCTCGCCCGCGGCAAGACGTTGGCGCAAAATCTCCCCGCGGAAGATCCCATGACCCCCGCCGCGCAATGGACGATTGCCGGGAAACCCATCCCGAAGGTAGACGGTCGATCGTTTGTGACAGGAAAGCATCAGTACACTCCCGATTTGCAGCCGGAAGGAATGCTACATGGGAAAGTCCTGCGCCCACCGTCGTTCGGCGCGACACTCACTTCCTGCGATGACGGCGCGGCGAAGGCCATGGCTGGCGTGTTCGTCGTGCGGGATGGAGACTTCGTCGGCGTAGCCGCGCCGAGCGCGCACGAAGCTCAGCGCGCTCTTGATGCCATCCATGCGCAATGGAAAGAAGTGCCGCAGATTTCTGGCAAGGAGATCTTTTCCTATCTCAAGCAGAATGCTGCAGCGAAGACGGATGATCGGTACAGGAAGCAAATAGGTTCAGTGGAAGAGGGGCTCGCCGGCACGGCACACCGGCTCGACGCGACTTACACCGTTGCCTACATCGCGCACGCGCCGCTCGAGCCGCGAGCCGCCGTGGCTCAGTGGGCTGATGGGAAACTTACGGTGTGGACCGGCACGCAGCGGCCATTCGCCAATCGCGATGAACTCGCCGATGTCTTTCATTTGCCGGAGAGCAGCGTACGCGTGATTGTGCCGGATACGGGTTCCGCGTATGGCGGAAAACACACGAGCGATGCTGCGATCGAAGCTGCTCGTCTGGCGCGCGCTGCCGGGCGTCCAGTGAGAGTAGTTTGGACTCGGGAGGAAGAATTCACTTGGGCCTATTTCCGGCCAGCCGGCGTCATGGAGATCAAGAGTGGCATAGCCGCCGATGGAACGCTGACTGCGTGGGAATTTCACAATTACCATTCGGGGTCGTCGGGGATCGAAACTCCCTACGTTGTTGCGAATCAGCGAACGGAATATCATGCCGTCCCATTGATCTTGCGAAGCGGTTCCTATCGCGGGCTGGCGGCGACGGCCAATCACTTCGCGCGCGAAACGCACATGGATGCGCTGGCGAGGGCGGCGAAAATGGATCCCCTCGATTTCCGCTTCAAGAATCTTTCCAATCCGCGCCTGCGCGCGGTGCTGGAGGCAGCGGCGAAGTCTTTTGGTTGGCCGCGAAAGAAAACGCAAGAAGGGCAAGGATTCGGAGTTGCCTGCGGTGACGAGAAGGGTAGTTACGTGGCGACGTTCGCGGAAATTGTAGTCGATAAGAGATCAGGTGCGGTGCGCGTCGTGCGATTAGTCGAAGCGTTCGAATGCGGCGCCGTCGTGAATCCAGATGGCCTGCGCAATCAGGTAGTCGGCGCGATGATTCAGGGGCTGGGCGGAGCGCTCTTTGAAGCCATCGAATTTGAAAACGGCCGCATCAAGAATCCGCATTTCGCGAGCTATCGCGTGCCGCGCTTCCGCGACGTGCCGGAAATCGAAGCGATCCTGCTCGATCGCAAAGACATTCCTTCGGCGGGCGCCGGCGAGACGCCGATCATGGCCGTGGCGCCGGCCATCGGCAATGCCATCTTTGATGCCACTGGCAGGCGCCTGAACGATCTGCCCATGGTTCCAAACGGGCTGCGGTCCGCGTAAGATAGACGAATGAATCATCGGTCGGTATCGGAAAAACTCCGCGCATGAGACGCATCGTCCTGGCTCTGGGGCTTTCTGCCGCACTCTCGATTGGCGGCGGATGCAAGAAGCAGCCGAGCGATAGTGAAGCCATTCGCGCCGGCATCCTGCAGCATCTCAACGGCGTGGGTACTCTCAATATGAGCGCGATGGATATGGACATTCGAAGCGTTTCCATCAATGGCAATCAAGCGCATGCTGAGGTTGTCTTCCGGCCCAAGACCGGCGCACCCGCCGGCGCGGGCATGCAGGTCGCCTATAACTTGGAAAAACGGGATGGCGCGTGGGTAGTTCAGAAATCGCAGCCCACCGGCGGGATGATTCAGCATCCGGACACCAACAAGAATCCTCATCAGAACCAAGACGTGCATTCGGGCAGCCTGCCAAATTTCAGCGACATTGTGAATCCCGGCGGCGCGCCTGCAAGCCATCCACCTGTCAAAGCGCAGCGGCCCAATTCACAGCCCAGTGGGACGGATCAATCTCCCATCAAGAAACCTGAGTAGATAGCTCGAAGCTCAGATCGTTTTGTCTTTCGCATAACACAGCGATTCCATGTTGCACTCGATGCATTTCGGCTTGCGCGCGTGGCAGACCCGGCGTCCGTGCCAGATGATTTGGTGGGAAAACTGGATCCACTTCTCCTGTGGAATGATCTTCATCAAATCTTGTTCGACCTTCTTGGGATCATCATTTCGCGATAAGTCCAGGCGCTTTGAGAGACGCAGCACATGCGTATCCACGACCACTCCGCTCGGGATTCCATACGCCGTGCCCAGCACGACGTTTCCGGTTTTTCGCGCCACACCCGGCAGAGTGAGGAGTTCTTCCATGGTGCGCGGGACTTGCCCGCTAAATTTTTCGATGATTGCCTTGCTCGCCCCCATCACCGATTTCGTCTTGTTGCGGAAAAATCCAGTAGGCCGGATGTCCTGTTCCAATTCGCTCGGGGTGGCATAGGCAAACGCCTGCGGGTCGGGATACTTTTTGTAAAGCGTTTCAGTGACCTGGTTTACTCGCACATCCGTGCACTGCGCGGAAAGAATCGTGGAAATCAGCAGTTGAAAGGCATTCTCGTGCTTCAGCTCGCACGTCGCATTCCCGTAGGCCTCGTCCAGTTTCGCGAGGATCGCCGCTATGCGCTTGGTATCCGTTCCCGCCGCACGAGCCGCCTTGGCTGACTTCACTGATTTCGCCGCTTTTGGCTTTGCCAGAGCAGACTTTTTCTTGGATGGTTTTTTCTTTGATTTCGCCGCCATAGGAGCAAAAACTATAGCATGGAGGGAAGAGCCGCGAGCAATCTGCGGAAAGCCTTCCCCCGATGGCTGCGCTGATTTTTTTCCTCCGCAGAGAGCTCCGCAAATGTTTTTCCGATCGCCGCAACGTAGAAAACCGGATCATAGCCAAATCCGCCCGATCCCCGCGGCGTCTCCAAGATTTCTCCTTCAATCCGATCCGTGACGATGGCCATCGCTCGTCCGCATTGCGCTAGTGCAATCGCGCAAACGAAATACGCCGCACGCTCGGTTCCGGCTTTGCCGCGCATCTCGCCCAGCAACTTTTCAATCTTTTGCGCATTTGTCGCTTGCGGCCCGGCGTACCTCGCGGAATAGACTCCGGGCGCGCCGCCAAGAGCCGGCACAACAAGACCTGAGTCGTCGGCGAACACCAGCCCGTTCCTGTGCCGCGAGTAGTGAAGCGCTTTGCCGGCAGCGTTTTCGGCGAACGTTGGAGCGTTTTCCTCAAATGCGGGAAGCCCATCGAAACCAGGCAGCAATGCCAGTTCAACAGGAAAGAAAGGTGCGGACACCATCGCGAGCGCGCGATACTCAACGAGCTTCCCGGCATTGGATGAGGCGAGAAAAAGCTTAGCGTGCGCGCGCACTGAATTTTAAGGGTAGAAGGGCGCGTTGTTCTTCCGTCAAGCGGCGAATTCCCGCGGCGGCCAGCGCTAACAGGTCCTGCATCTCGCTTCCGGAGAACGCGCGTCCTTCCGCGGTCGCCTGAATTTCGACAAAATGTCCGTCGCCCGTCATCACCACGTTCATATCCACTTCGGCGCGCGAATCCTCTTCATAAGCAAGATCCAGCAGCGCGCGGTCGTCCACGATGCCAACGCTGGTGGCCGCCACAGTGTCAATCAACGGTGAACTCTTCAGGATCCCGGCGGCGGTCAGCCGCTCGAACGCCAGCGCCAGCGCGACAAACGCTCCGGTGATGGAAGCCGTGCGTGTTCCACCATCCGCCTGAATCACGTCGCAGTCGAGCCATACCGTGCGCTCCCCCAGCGCTTCCTGATCCGTCACTGCGCGCAACGAACGGCCGATCAATCGCTGAATCTCCAGCGTACGCCCCGACTGTTTTCCCCGCGCCGCCTCGCGCGGTGTGCGCTCCTCGGTCGCGCGCGGCAGCATTCCATATTCACTGGTAACCCAGCCTTTTCCACTGCCTTTCAGAAAGCCTGGCACGCCGTCATCGACGGTCGCGGTGCAGATCACGCGAGTATTTCCGAGTTCGATGAGCACGCTACCTTCGGCCGTGGAGATAAAATCCGGAGTCATTTTCAAGGGTCGCATCTGCTCGGCGGCCCGGCCGTCTACTCTCACTCTTCCTCCTGCGATCGCCACTTGTGTGTCCCTGAATTCTACGGTTTGTGCTCTGGTTGCGCCAGTTTGCCGGGGCTCTTATCCGGTGTCAACGCTCCGGGCGCGGGAACCGGCGTTGCCGGTTTGTCCTCGCCGCGTGCAGTTGGCACGAGCTGCACCGGTGCTTGAGCCGGTTTGGTGTTCACTAGGAAAGTTCCCGTCAAATCCAGATGCCCCGCTAACGTTTCCACTTCCTGCCCATGAATCAGAATCTTCAGCCGCTGCACTTGCGGTACATTCGCTTCGAGCGTCCGCGTGATGGAATTCACCGCCAACTGTTCACTTGCGATCCCGGAGGGAATGGAAGTCGCGAGAGCCTCGGAGAAATCCGCTATAGCCGTTCCGTCCGGCAGCAAATAAAAGGCAAGCAACAAAGCGTCCGGCGGTAACGTGCGCAACTCCGCATCCACCGGCCCCGCGAGCAGCGTATTCAGGACCTGCTTCGATCGCAACACAGGATCATTCGAAAGCGGCAGTTCGACGGTCACCGGCACCAGCATAGAATCGATGGTATCCGAAGCCCAGAAGAGTTTGGACTTCACGCGGGGATCGCCCGGATTGATGGCTATCGGCTGCGTCAATTCGCGCCGCGCCTGTTCTGCGCTTTGCTGCTGCAGCTTCGCGGCGCGCTTCACCCGCCGACGCAGAATTGGAAAATAGATCGCCGCGGCAAGCACAATGAATATCAATCCGCCGACCAAGAGAAATTTCCAGCGCAGGGTCACAGCACTGCTCCTGGCGTTCGCGGAACAACGTAGACTGGCCTGAACGCCGCCGCCCCCCGCGCGATGGCATCCGCGACTCCCGGTGCCATGCGGTCCAGATCGGCCCGGTCGTCCACGGTCACGCTCGAGATTTCCACGGCGATAGCCGGTGCTGCCGTCGTCCGAAGCTGGCGCACGCTGGCGGTTTGCGCGGTCTCGGGCGAACCCTTAAAACGTTGCGCAAGGAATCCTTGAACGAAATCGCCAAACGTCCGGCTCAGTCCCAGAAACGGCGCCTGTGCGCGGTCCCACGGAAGCAAGCCATTCGAATCCGCAATCGGCGCCAAATCCGAATTCACGTAGACACGCGCCGTACCCGGCAATCCCGTCGACGAGATATGTAGTGTTACGAACACCGCTCCGCGCTGCGCATTGGCGGTCGCAGAGCGATCATCAAACGAAGGGTTCTCGTTTCCCTGCCGTGTCTGCACCACCTGAAAGCCTTGCTGCTCCAGAGCGCGCCGAACCTCCACCGCAAAACTCAGCACAATCTCGCTCTCCCGGATTCCACCCGTGCCTCGCGCGCCTGGGTCTGTTCCCCCGTGAGCTGGATCGAGCACCACCACGTTGAGCCCACCTTGCTGAACCGGTGCTCCAAACGGGGAAGCCGCCGATCCAGCTGCCGCTCCAGGCGAAGAAGCTAGCGGCGAAGTCGCCGGAGACTGCGGTGGGGGGGCCACGGATTGCTGACTTTGTGAGGTAGTCTGTGATGGGGAGACCATCACGGCGGCCAATAGAGCCAGCGAGAGCAGCCCGACGAGAGAAAGAGACTTGGATCGGAGAATGTTTCCCACCTAGAGCAGCATACCAAATCCGTCCATCAATAGGCGCCGCCAGAAATGCGCCGGCCCAGCAAGTTTTAGAGACGACCGGTCCGGCGATCAGGATCACCCCGTGTTTGTAGGGCCAGCATGCTGCGCCCCCTATTCGGCAACCAACTAACGCCGTGCTGGACTCTCATCGACGGCAAGCATCTTCAGTTTGGCCTTTTCGAGCAAAGCATTGACGCTTGACAAGTCTTCCCTTTGGAACGCGGTCCAACGCGCGAGGGTTTCCTGCGCGGCTAGTTCCCACTGTGCGCTCACGCTCGCGGCATCAGACCCCGGCCCAAGATCAGAGCTGTCCACTGTGATCAAAAGACCGGTCAAGGCCGCGGCAACCTGGGGCAGGGGCTCGTGCTCGTTGCCAGGTGCGGCGAGCCCAAACAGCCCAAATCCGGCATCGCTATCGGCCTCCATCGCCGCTGCAAGCTTTTTTTCAAGCTCTTCCAAAGCTGCCAATAAATTGGTGTCGCCGGCTGCCTCCTTTTTGCGCGCCTCGAGCTGCTTCCGCAGGTTACCAACTTGTTCCAACGCTCGCGACACTTCGCCCAATCTGGCGGCGAGTTTGGACGCCAATCCAAACTGCCGCTCAAGCGTGCTTTGTGGCGTTTTCACCCGCGGATCCAGTTTGATCGTCAGCGGCTGGGTGCTGCTCTTTCCGTTCGCCGTGAGCTTCACAGTGTATTCGCCCGGGACTGCCAATGGCCCGGCCGGCCCCCAGAAGGAGTTGCGCACACCCTTCGGTAGGGGGTAATGAAGGTCCCAGACGAATCGGTGCATTCCCGCTTCGGCCAAAAGCGGTTTCGGGTCGCGAATCCACTCGACTTGAATTGGGACGTCGTTTGGATTTGTCTTGCGCAAGACCTCATCGCTCGCAAATTGCCGTACGAGCTTTCCTTCCGAATCGAAAATTTCCAGTTGGATGGGCGAGCGCGGTTTTTCCTTCAAGAAATAGTCCAGCACTGCGCCTTCCGGTCGATTCGGTGACAACGGCTCGTCCATCGGCACGGGGGTTCCTTGATCGGACGCCGCGCGCATGCGGATAGCGGCTTCCGGACGAAAGAGCCAAACATCCGACGCGGCAACACGTGCATCGAGCTGCCGCAGCGGCGTCACATCGTCCAGGATCCAAAACGATCGCCCAAACGTGGCAACCACTAAATCGTTTTCATGGACCACCAGATCGCGCACCGACGTCAGCGGCAGATTGAGCTGCAAGGACTGCCAATCGTCTCCGTCATTGAAAGAAGCATAGACGCCTTTCTCCGTGCATGCGTACATCAGTCCTTTTCGAACCGGATCTTCCCGCACGCAATTCAGAAAGCTGCCATCCGGAATCCCATTCGAAACGCGTTGCCAGGTCTTGCCGAAATCGCGGGTGCGATAGAGATACGCCTGATAGTCCTCCAGCCGGTGCCTATCCACTGCTGCGTACGCGGTTCCCGCGTCGGAATGCGATGCCTCGATGTGCGTCACCTTGCTCCACGGCGTCAGTTCTGGCGGCGTAACGTTTTCCCACGTCTTCCCTTCGTCTTGTGTCAGTTGAATCAAGCCATCATCCGTCCCGGCCCAGAGTTCCCCCGCCCGCACAAACGAAGGCCCAATGGTGTAAATCACGCCGTGGCGTTTTCCCTTTCCGACATCGGCAGCAGTCGCCGCATCCAGATTCGGCGGCACGCCGGGATCTTCGCGCGTCAAATCGGGACTGATCACCTGCCACGAGCTTCCGCCGTCTGCCGTTCGAAACAGAACTTGCGATCCGAAGTACAGCATGTGCGAGTCGATGGGCGAAAAAACCAGCGGCAACGTCCACGTGCTGCGGTATCTTCCAGGATGTGCCAGCGTCGGCGGCAGTTCTTGCACTTGTTCGTCACTGAAATCCTGCCGCGCGACTGTGCCGCCGAACACTACGCCCGGATTCAGCGGGTCCGGAGCGATGTAACCATTTTCTCCGCCCGCGTCTATCGGCCTCCAGTCATGAAAATTCAAGGAAAGGTAACGGCTGCGGCTGGGCGTGGCTATCGCATTGCTGTCCTGCTGCGCGCCGTAGACCCAGTAAGGAAACTGATTATCTGTCGCCACGTGATAGAACTGCGCGGTTGGCTGGTTGTACCAGGAGCTCCACGTCTCCCCGCCGTTGCGCGATACAATCGCACCCTGATCGCAGCCGAGAATCATCCGCTGTGGCTCGTCGGGATCAATCCAAAGTTCGTGGTAGTCATCGCCTCCGGGCGCGCCTTTGAAGGCAGTGAAGGTCTTGCCTCCGTCGCGCGACTGGTAGGTTGTGGTGTTCGGGAGGTACACGGTATCGGGATTTTTGGGATCTACGCTAACTTCTCCGAAGTACCACCCACGCTGCCAGACGCGCCGGTCGCTCGAAACGCGCTGCCAGCTCTGCCCGCTGTTGTCCGAACGATAGAGCCCGCCCTCCTGGGCATCCACGATCAGATAAATCCGCTTGGAATTGCTCGGCGCGAAGGCGATGCCGATCCGGCCGAGACCTTCCGATGGCAATCCCTGCCCGGTCACGCGCTCCCAATGATCGCCCCCATCATTCGAACGATACAGCCCGCTGCCCGGTCCGTTGGACGGAGGGTAGGTGCTCCACGGCGGCCTTCGCGTCTGCCACAGCGACGCGTAAATTGTCTTTGGGTTCCCGGGTTCGAATGCCAGATCGATCGCCCCCGTATTTTCATCGTGAAACAGGATTTTCTGCCAGGTCTTCCCACCATCTTTCGAGCGGAAAACGCCGCGCTCCTGGTTCGGCCCGTAAGGGTGTCCAAGGGCCGCCACGAAAACCTTGTTCGCGTCGCGTGGATCTACGATGATCCGCCCGATCTGCCGCGAATCCTCCAACCCAATGGGCATCCACGTCTTGCCGCCATCCGTGGACTTGTACACCCCGTTCCCGTAGGAAATGGAGGAGCGCATGTCTGCCTCGCCCGAGCCCACATAAATTACCTTCGAATCCGAAGAAGAGACCGCAATCGCCCCGATCGATGCAATCGGCTGCGAATCGAAAATCGGATTCCAAGTCCGCCCGGCATCATTCGTCGTCCAAACGCCTCCGCCCACGCTTCCAAAATAGAAAACTTCCGGTTGCCCTCGCACACCCGTCACTGCCAGCGTGCGCCCTGCGCGCGATGGCCCGATCAACCGCCACCGCAGCTCCTGAAATAATTTGGAGTCAACCTGTTTTGGAGCGTCAGGTCCGGCGAGTAATCGAACCGACACGCTGAGAACAAATAGAATTGTTAAAGATGCTACAACAATGCGGCGCGGTTTCACGTTTGGAATCTCCTGGCACAGGGTAGGCTTCCCCAAAGATTGCTGAGTATATCTCAGCCGCATAACAAAACCGCCCGGCTCTTTCGAACCGGGCGGCAGGGAATCATTCTCGGCGAGAATCGTCTAGGCAGTCTCCACCTCTTCGATTTCTTCCTGCAACACCGGCTGCGTCTTGCGAATCTTCAATTTGCCGGTGACGAAGTAGATCAGGAAGCCGCCCATTATAATCAGCACGCCAAACAGCAGCCCGTTTATCCCCAGCACGGTTTCATGGTTGCTTTCCACCATCGCCAGGGTCAAGAGCAGCAGCGGAAAAACTCCGCAACTGATGGCGCCCGGCAATCCGCCCGGCACGCGAAACCCGCGCTTCAACTCCGGTTCGCGGATTCGTAGCGCCACCAGCGTCACGAACTCCAGCATCAGGCTGAGCCCGTAAAGCATGATGTCCAGCGTTACAAGCCGCTTAAACCCGAGCCCCAGGCAAAGCCCCCAGCAGGTTGCGCAGAAAATGATAGCTACCCAGGGTGCTTGAGTCCTCGCGCTCAACTTGCCGAAAAACTTGGGCAGCATGCCGTCCCGCGCCATCGCCAGCGGAAGTCGCGAGTAGCTCAGCACCAGCGCGTTGAACATCCCGAACGCACTCATCATCCCGCCGAGCACGATCAGGAACTTAAGCCATGGGAATCCCAGGAACTTCCCCCCGACCATCCCCGCCACCGTCGCCCACGAGCCATCTTCTCCAAAAATGGAAGCAGGGATACCCGTCAAATACACCGCAACAAAGGGGAGCACGTAGGTCAGCGCCACCAGCACTACGGCCGCAATCATAGCCCGCGGATAAGTCCGCTGCGGCCGTTCCACTTCCTGCGCAATCGTCGAGGCGTTGTCCCAGCCCATGTAATTCCACATTGCCACCAATACTCCGCCAAGCAATCCCAATCCGGTAGCTGCCGGCGCGGCATGAGCTTCCGCCAGTGCGCCCATTTTGAACGGGGCCATCACCACCATCAGTGCGAACGGCGTCGAAAGCAAAAAGAAAAGCCAGAGCGAAGTGATTCCCACCACGCGAATTCCCGCAAGGTTCAAGATCGCGCTGGTTACCACCACAAACAGCCCTGCGTAGACTCCATGATTTCCGGCGCCAAACCACGGCGACATCTGCTTCAAGTAGAAGACAAACAGCGTCGGATAAATGGCCATGTCAAAAATGCTTGCGGCCAGCGAGAGCCACGCTTCCTGAAAGCCCCAGAAGTTCCCCAATCCGCGGCGCACCCATGCGTAGTAGCCGCCCTCTTGAGGCAACGCACTCGATAGCTCGCCAATCATGAACGCCGTCGGCAAACACCATAGCACCGGCAGAAACAACAAAATCAAAATCCCGTGGCCGTAGCCCGCGCCGTGGATGATCTCTTCTGTGCCGTACGTGCCGCCAGAAACCATGAAAAACGTGGCAGCCACAAGCGGCCAGAGCGTGAGCTTAGCGACTCTCTTTCTTGTTGTTGGGATTGCTCGGGAAGGTAGCCGGGTGGGAACCGATATTGAACTCAATTTTTACTCTCGTCCTCCTAAGGGAAACTCGCTCGCGCCGCTGCGGTAAAGCGAGTTCGCATTTGCAGAATACAAGAGCCGCATCAGCATGCAAGAAGAAAATGCACCTGAGCGAAAGTTTTTTCTGTCTGGCTGACCGTGCTTTCCTACTACCGGAGTTCGTTCGCGCGCCTCGCACCTACCTCCCCATTCCCCACTCGCGCCGTCTATCAGAGGACGTGTGTTAGACTTTTTCGTTTGTTTCTTGTTCTCACGATCGCCCAAGGGGAGCTTCTGAATGAATCTCTGGTTGCGGCTTGCCGTTCTCCCCGCAGTTCTGGTACTTGCTCCACTCACTTTCGCCCAACAGTCCGTTCCCCGCGCCATTACCATTGACGACTATTTCCAAATCCGTGAGGTTCGCGATCCTCAACTCAGCCCCGATGCGAAGTGGGTCACCTACGCTGTCAAGACTGCCCTCCTCAAGGAAGACAAGCAGGAAGAGCGCATCTGGATGGTTCCTACGGCCGGTGGTTCATCCCTGGCATTGACCGCCGAAGGTGCTTCCTCGTCTCATGCCCGCTGGAGCCCTGATGGCAAGTTCATCGCATTCCTTTCCGCCCGCGAAGAAGGCAAGAACCAGGTTTGGCTGCTCAACCGCCTCGGTGGGGAAGCGTCGCGCCTCACGGACACGCCGCAGGATGTTGAGGACTTCGCCTGGTCCCCCGACAGCCGCCAGCTCGTTCTGGTTCTCCGCGACGCCAGCCCTGACGAAGTCGAATCGGCCAAGGAGAAGGTCGCGAAAGGCAGCGACTCCTCTGAGAAGGGAAAAAAATCCAAGACGCAGACGCCTTGGGTCATTGACCGCTTGCAATTCAAGCTCGACGAAGTTGGTTACCTCGATCGTCGCCGTACCCACCTCTACAGGTTCGACTTAGCAGGGAAGTCCCTCACACAAATCACCTCCGGCGACTTCGATGACTCCGAGCCTGCCTGGTCCCCGGATGGCAAGTTCCTGGCCTTCAGCAGCAACCGCTCCACTCCCGACCCCGACGCCACCTATGACCAAAACATCTGGGTTGTCGCGTCCAATAATTCCGACAGGGGCGCCCATCTCACCCAAGTCACCACGAATCCCGGCGCCGATGGCTCCCCGGCCTGGTCTCCCGACGGCAAGTGGATCGCCTACGTCACTCAGCTCGACCCCCTGCTCTTCGACTACGCCACCAAACATCTGGCGATAGTTCCCGCAAGCGGCGGCCAAGCCAGCGTCCTTACTCTGGATCTCGATCGTATGGTCTCCCTCCCGCGCTTTTCCCCCGACGGCGAGTTTATCTACTTCATCGCGGACGACGACGGTACGCAAAACCTCTTCCGTATCGCCATATCTGGGGGGATGGCAGTCCTTCGCGCTCCGCACGTCGGCCCGGATTTCAAAGAAAATGGATTAAACCAGGACGTGGGCTCCGCGACGGTCATCCGCAAGTTTGACTCCATCACCCGTCCCATCGCCGGACGCCTCATGGTCAACGACTACTCCCTTGCCAAGACCGGCGCCGTCGTCGCCCAAATTGCCACCATCGACCGCCCCGACGAGCTTTACACCATTCCCGGCGGCAAATTAAGCCAACTTACTCACACCAACGACTCCCTAATCGGCCGGCTCAAGCTCACTCATGGCGAGTACGTTCATTTCAAAAGCAAAGACGGCACGCTTGTCTCCGGCTACCTTTATAAGCCGCTGGACTACGTCCCTGGCGCAAAGTACCCCACCATCCTTCGTCCTCATGGGGGCCCCGTCTGGGCCTACTACGCCGAGTTCGATCACTTGCCTCAACTCCTGGCCGCCAACGGTTACGCCGTCCTCTTCCCGAACCCCCGAGGCTCCACCGGCTATGGCCAGGACTACGCCAAAGCCATCTGGGCTGATTGGGGCAACAAGGACTTTCAGGACGACATGGCCATGGTTGATTACGCCATCGAGCAGGGAATCGCCGACCCGGCCAAACTCGCTGTCGGTGGTTGGTCGTACGGGGGCATCTCCACGGACTTCATCATCACGCAAACTAACCGCTTCAAAGCGGCCATCTCCGGAGCCGGAAGCGCCCTTTTCGCCAGCGTTTATGGGCATGACCAATATCAGCGCGACTACGAAAGCGAACTCGGCCGCCCCTGGGAGACCAAAGCCGTTTGGGAGCACGTCTCCCCGTTCTATCGCGTGAGCAATATCACCACCCCGACTCTCTTCCTGGGCGGCGAAATCGACTGGAACGTCCCCATCCTCGGCGGCGAACAGATGTACCAGGCATTGAAGCGGCTCGGCCGCACCACCGAACTCGTCGTCTACCCCGGCGAATACCACGAATTCAAGACGCCCTCCCACATCAAGGACCGCCTCGAGCGTTATCTAGCTTGGTACGCCCACTACGTCAAAGGCGACCCCACTCCTGCTCGCCCCGCACCGGCTGTGAAATCCGGGGAATAGTGAGAGCTATGCGAGTCGCGGTTCAACACGAAAGCCATGTCGCTGGCGCAGGTTGGCCACGCGTGAAACGGATTCAGGGCAGCAGGCGTCCCACGAGAAGAGAGTTTTTCCCTGGTGTGTTTCCTTATAAGCAAGGCATCTAAAAACGACGGCCGGAGGACGATAGTGAGAAAGTACGCGAGTGCGTTAGCGGTATTCGTGGTGTTGTCGGGAGTTTTGCCTGCAGCGGCGCAGTTACCCAGCCAGTCGGATTTGTCTGCGATCCATCAAATCAAGGACGAGGGCTTCAACGATTCAAAAGTAATGGAAATCATGAGCTACCTGACCGACGTGTACGGTCCGCGCCTGACCAATTCGCCGGACATCAAGGAGGCTGCCAAATGGACCACCGGAAAGTTAAAGGAATGGCAGCTCGCTAACGTCCACCAGGAACCGTGGGGACCCTTTGGCCGTGGCTGGTCCAACGAGCGTTTTTCCGCGCAGGTGATTTCTCCTCGCCCCTTTCCTCTGATTGCTTATCCCAAAGCTTGGACGCCGGGAACCAACGGTCCGGTAACCGCCGACGCGGTGCTCGCGCCAATCATGAAAGAGGAAGACATGCAAAAATACCGGGGCCAACTGAAAGGAAAGTTTGTGCTCACGGCGGCCATCCCTGAGAATCCCGAGCGCTTCGAGCCGCAAGCTCACCGCTACACGGATGCGGAGTTGGCAGAGCTTCAAACCCAGCCGGTGCCTGTGGCGAACGCGGAAGATCGCGCTGCCCAATTCCGCGCGCAACGCGAATTAAACCTCAAGGTGCAAAAGTTTCTCCTGGAAGAAGGCGTCGCAGCATGGATTGAGCCCTCGCGCAGCGACGACGGAACCGTCTTCGTCCAGCAAGGAGGAGGCCGCGATAAAGAGAAAGATCCCCCAGCTCCTCCGCGCATCGCGGTAGCCAGCGAAAACTACGGCCGCATCTATCGCATGTTGGATAAGAAGGTTCCCGTCTCCATGCAGCTCGATATCCAGAATAAGTTCTACGACGACGATCTGAATTCCTTCAATATCATTGGCGAAATTCCCGGCCTGGACAAAGCCAAAGCCGAGGAGGTGGTCATGCTCGGAGCGCACTTCGACTCCTGGCACGCTGGAACCGGCGCCACCGATAACGGCGCGGGCTCCGCCGTGATGCTCGAGGCCATCCGGATTCTCAAGACCACCGGCCTCAAGATGCGTCGTACTGTCCGCCTTGGCCTATGGACCGGCGAAGAGCAGGGATTGCTTGGCTCCCGCGCCTACGTCAAGCAGCATTTCGCCGATCCCGAAGTGATGAAGCCTACGCCGGAGCACGCCAAGCTCGATGCCTACTACAACATCGACAATGGCACGGGCAAGATTCGCGGCGTCTATCTCCAAGGCAACGAAATGGTAGCTCCCCTCTTCTCCGCGTGGATGGAACCCTTCCACGATCTCGGCATGAACACCCTCACCATCCGCAATACCGGCGGAACCGATCACCTCTCCTTCAACGCTGTCGGTCTCCCTGGCTTTCAGTTCATCCAGGACCCGCTGGACTATGACACCCGTACGCACCACTCGAACATGGACGTCTACGAGCGCATCCAGGAGCCCGACATGAAGCAGATGGCTGTCATCGTCGCTTCCTTCGTCTACATGACCGCCAACCGCGAAGAAATGATTCCGCGCAAACCCTTGCCGAAACCGCAGCCAGCGCGTACCCAACCGTAACGAACGATGCAGGGCGCTCGCCATCGTGGGCGCCCTTCCCCTCCGGATAGCGACCAGTGGATCGCTGTTTTTGGTCGTCATTGAACGTGACATTTGGCTCCGCCTCACGTCTGATACTGCCAGGGGGGATGCTATGACCTCGTTTTGGCGCGACCTTCGCCAAGCTTTCCGGTTTCTTCGCCTCACTCCCGGCTTCACCTTCGTCGCCATTCTTACCCTTGCGCTCGGTATCGGCGCCAACACCGCCATCTTCCAGCTCATCGACTCCATCCGGCTGCGTACCATTCCGGTCCAGAACCCCCAGGAGTTGGGGACCGTCAGGATTGCAGACCGCCAGTGGGGTTCCGGCCAGTTCTCCAGCCAGTATTCCCAGCTTACCTTTGCCATGTGGGAGCAGATCCACAAACGCCAGGAAGGATTCGCCGAAATCGCCGTCTGGTCCGACCAGCGGTTCAATCTGGCCACCGGCGGGGAAGTCCGCAAAGCAAAAGGCATCCGCGTCAGCGGCGATTTCTTTCACGTCCTTGGCGTCGAGCCGATTTTGGGGCGGCTGCTTGGTGCGGCCGATGACCAGCCAGGTTGCGGCATCTCTGGAGCAAACATCAGTTACGCCTTCTGGCAGCAAAACTTTGCCGGCGATCCTTCGGTGATTGGGAAACGCCTCACCCTGGATGGCAATTCCTTCCAAGTGATCGGCGTCACGCCGCCTAGTTTCAATGGCATTTCCATAGGCGACACCTTTGACGTGGCCGTGCCAATCTGCGTTGAGCCCATACTTAGCCCGCGCAACAACCGCCTAACTCGCCGTCATGCCTGGTGGCTCGCCACCATCGGCCGCTTGAAACCTGGATGGACTATTACGCGCGCCAACGCCCAAATCCTCGCGGTCACGCCGGCCATTTTGCAAGAAACGATTCCGCCCGTTTATGACGCCGAAGGCACGAAGAAGTATCTCGAATACAAACTCGGCGCGTTTTCCGCCAGCACGGGATTTTCGGAATTGCGCAGGGATTCCGAATCGTCCCTATGGTTGCTCCTCGGAATTTCCGGTCTGGTCTTGCTCATCGCGTGCGCCAACTTGGCCAACTTGATGCTCGCGCGCGCCAGCGCTCGCGAGCGGCAAATCACCATTCGCCGTGCCCTCGGAGCCACACGGTGGCGAATGGTTCGCGAATTGCTCTCGGAAAGCCTGTTGCTCGCAGCAGCCGGGTCAACTTGCGGACTGTTTTTGGCTTTCGCGATAAGCCGCATGCTTGTGACTTTCATTAGTACAGAGCAGAATCAGATTTTTCTGGATCTTGGAATGGATTGGCGCGTCTTGGCGTTCACCACGGGACTCGCAGCGCTGACGACCGTTTCCTTTGGGTTGGCACCTGCCCTGCGTGCCACGCGAGCCGAGCCCGCTATGTTACTCCAGTCGGGGAGCCGGGGAGCGACTGTCGGCCGCGAGCGCTTTAGTCTTCGGCGCATTCTCATCGTCTCGCAAGTGAGCCTCTCGGTTGTCCTTCTGATGGGTGCGTTGCTTTTTGTCCGGAGTTTGCGCAACTTGACCACCCTGAATGTCGGCTTCCAGCAGACCGGAATCTTGGTCACCAGCGTTGATTTCACGCGGTTGCAGCTCCCTGAGGAACGCTACACCGAATACAAACGCGATCTCGTCAAGCGCGTGCAGGCCATCCCTGGCGTCGAATCCGCCGCCCACGCCATGCTTGT